>Ga0308164_10001386_pt1 | contig 28748 bp, 32 predicted proteins | sample PhyTR2_FD_201031 | JGI IMG/M metagenome (GOLD analysis project Ga0308164, IMG submission 201031) | Phyllosphere microbial communities from UC Gill Tract Community Farm, Albany, California, United States - DLSLT.R2 | ecosystem: Host-associated > Plants > Phyllosphere > Unclassified | place: USA... | reverse complement strand
TAGTAGCGACGATTTTTAGAAATGGCTAAAATAGTATCCGCCCCTTCCGCTCAATGGCTCATTCTGGAAATGAGTGAGTACTTCACGCTTCGTAACCGTGGCCTGCTACATGCGCTCCCATCGAGTCGTTATGTCTCTGAAGCCGCTACTTTCAGTGAGTGGTATCGCGCATTACCGCCCTCCTGGGATAATGGCCGCCATTTTGTGGTAAAGGCAATCCGTCCTGCTCCGGCAGGTGAGCTTTTGCGTTTTCAGGATATTGAGCCGACCACATTCTTTGCTTTGCAGCCAGAAAACCAGCAAGATGCAGTGAGTGGAGTGTACGCCCTTGAGTTCCTTCGCTCCCGGCTTGGTGCTTTTGTTTCTGCTGCTTCTCCTTTTGCTGAGATAATCAAGCGCATACGATTTGCTCAGAAGCAGTTTCCTTTTGGTCTTGCTATTGTTTCACTGGCTGATTACGAAGCATTAGTAACGCCAGGCAGTACAGCAGGATTTTTGGCCCCTAATACATATTTGCCTGCCGATAGCAGCTTGGAATTGAGTTCGTGGCGCCATCATTTGCCAGATTTTGAAGAAGAAAATTATGCTTTGGTGCTAGAGCTTAAGCAGCCGGTTACCATTGGCTCAGCCATTCCACGGCACTCACTCTCCTTATCACCGGTATATCCACTAACAAAGCGCGGCGAGGAGATTCTTCGAATAGAAAAGCCAGGCATTGAGCTCCGGAAGCCATGGTTTGAAGACTCATTTGTTCGGCCGGTCTTAGGTGAACGGATGCTGGCTGAACGCCTAAATAATGCTGAAAGGTTGGCTTCACTGGTATTGAGTAAGCCTTCCAAAGAAGCACAAATGGTGTACCAGCAACTTGTACAAGCTTGGCACCTTAGGCAAGGTAGAGATGCCTCGGCTGGTATTAATCATAATGGACGTACTTTTTGGGACTTTCTTCTTGATTACGACCGCACTGGGGAGCGAGCACTAGCCATCGTCAATTCCGAGCGTGGCTATTTGCAGGATTTGTTTTTGGTTCTTGGTCGTTTTCTTAAACACACCCGTTTAGCTTCTGGAAGTTTAACAGAGCAGCAGTTTAAGCAAGCAATGGAAGGGTGGAGCAGTCTGGCCGAAGACACCCAATTAGATGTCGACGCCTATCGGGTGTTCACCAAGCCTTCCAAGAATCACAGCTTGGCTCTTAGTTATGTAGCACAAATAATTTCGCCAGTATCTATCCAGATGCTGATGACAGGTTTTTTGTTTTTAAAACTTCGCCGTGAGCTCGGCGACTTAGAGCAAGAGCCTTCAAGCGAAAAGCTAAGACAGTATGAACAAACTGTAGGGAAAGACAAGAGCGAATTACACTTGGCTTTTTATGCAATAGGATTACTGTTTCCTTTTAAGACATTTGTTGAGCTTTACGGGAATGCATCTGCAAAGCCTGCTAAAAGCAGTCCTCAGAAGAGGGCAACTGCGCCTGGCCTTTTTGAGTCGAATCACCCTGATACTAACACCAGCTCATCAGTTGAACCAACAATAACAGGCGATTTAAAGCCTGGAGACACGAAGGAGTGGTAGCCTTGCAATCATTCCATTATCAGTTAAGAAGCACCCATTCCAGGGAAACAGGTTTACATGCTAATTCATATGGTTATTATCCTTGCCATCATCATTGCTGTAGTTGTGTTATACAGGTTAACCACAGACCCAAATCAGAGCATGAATGAATTTAACCTAAAAGCAAGTAAGTCTATTCAATGCTTGGAGGAAGGGAAAAGCCTTTTAAAACAAGAGAAATTCCAAGAAGCACTTTTAAAACTCGAGGAGTCAATTCAGGTAGGTCCTTCCAATCTAGGTAATAGGGAGCCTTATTTTTATAAGGGTCAGTGTTACTTGGGGATGAAGGAATATAAAAAAGTGTTGAGTCATCTTAGTTGGCACAACTCCGAAATTGAGCTTTACTGCAAATCCATTGCTGCGCTCGAGTTAAATGACAAAAAATCTGCTGTAAACTTTATAATCGGGGGGCTCAGGGTGAACTTTGATAAGTTTAATGGTTTGAGAGACAGGTATTTTAATATTAAGGAAAATATAAGTGACCTTGCATTATTCGTTGATGCTGCCACTAAAATGCAAATTATAAGGAATGTAGAGGCAGATGAATTAACTACTAAGGATGCAAAAATTATCAGTTTGCTTAAAAAAATCAAAGTAGCGATTCAAAGCCCAACATCACTTGATGCACAAGGCAGGTTTAATCTCCAACAACTATCGTACGCTGATGCGGAATTAGTATTTAGGAATATCGACTTAGGGAAGCTATTGGCCAAAGAATATTTGTATTTAAACGAGCTAAGAATTTCTGGGAAAGGTATAAAAACAATAATGCACACTAATTTTTTTATAAATGACTTAACCTTTTTAAGTTATTTTGTAAATATTAAAGCAGTTACTCTATGCGGCCAGACAAAACTTGCTAATTGGGAAGTCCTAAAAGATATTCCTAACTTATTAGAAATAAACATAAACCGCACAAACATTGGTTCGGAAAATTTCACTAATAGAAATATTAAAGTTATTTCCTCTGGAGGCTCAGATATTGACATGTTTTCAGAATACTCGAGCGTGAATGAGCTAAGGAATAAAATGGAACAACTAAGAAAATAACAGAATTGGCTCATTGGAGGTTCACAGTTGCTTATTAACTCCCGGATAGACGCTACCACACCATCTCTTCGTTGGCTTTGCCATACGCCTGCACCTAGGTAAGTTGCTCTTTCAGCAGGGCGTAAGAATCCGCTCTCCACGTTCCGGCTCGGCCTCAGCACCGCCCCTTGCCCAATGCCCCCCAGTGGCACATCCGCTGATGCCTCAGCCTGGCTTATCAAGAGTTGGTATACTGACCTTGCTGTTACTCAATCCAGCGGTTTTCAGTTGGGGAATTGGGTAACTTGCCGGCTATTGGTCGTTTTGTTTCCCTACTCCGCCGCTTCGTTACAGTCATCCATGAACACCGCCCGCGAACAGCAGAATATTGAGTGGAAGGAATCGTGGCGGGAGGAATACTTTAACTGGATTTGCGGCTTTGCCAACGCGCAAGGCGGGCGCATCTTCATCGGCAAAAACGACGACGGCCGCGCGGTGGGCCTGCCGGGCATCCGCAAGCTGTTGGATGACCTGCCCAATCAGGTCCGCGACTTGATGGGTATCTTGGTGGAAGTCAATCGCCACGAGGAGGATGGATTGGAGTACCTGGAAATCGTAGTCGAGCCTTATCCCTATCCCATTAGCTACCGCGGGCAGTACCACTACCGCAGCGGCAGCACCAAGCAGGAGCTTCGGGGGCCCGCCTTGAGCACGTTCCTGCTGCAGAAGCAGGGCAAGCGCTGGGATGGTGTGCCGGTGCCAGGCGTCGCGGCGGCTGATTTGTCGGCCGAGGCCTTTGACTTGTTTCGCCAACGCGCCGCTAAAAGCGGGCGCGTCGATGAGCAGGTGCTGCACGACAGCAACGAGGCTTTGCTTGATAACCTGAACCTGGTTGACGGCGACTACCTGAAGCGGGCGGCGGTGCTGCTGTTTCACTCAAACCCCGAGAAGTTCGTGACGGGTGCGTACGTGAAAATCGGCTTCTTTGCCACGGACGACGATTTGCGCTACCAGGACGAGGTGCACGGGCCGCTGCTGCTGCAGGTGGAGCGCACGCTGGACTTGTTGCAGACCAAGTACACCAAGGCCCAGGTGCGCTACGAGGGCGCCAGCCGCATCGAAGAACCGCCCTTTCCGGCGGCGGCCCTGCGCGAGGCCTTGCTGAACGCGCTGGCCCACAAGGACTACAGCGGCGGCACGCCCGTGCAAATCAGCGTGTACGAGGACCGGCTGCAGTTCTGGAACGAGGGCCACCTGCCCGACAGCTGGACGGTGGAAAACCTCTTGCGCAAGCATCCCTCCAAGCCATTCAACCCGGATGTGGCCAACACGCTGTTCAGGGCAGGCTACATTGAGTCCTGGGGCCGAGGTACCATTAAGATGTTGAATGAGTGCCGCGCGGCGCACCTGCCGGCGCCGCGCTTCTACTTCGAAGCCTCGGGTTTCGTGGTGGCGTTTGCCGAGTACTCGGCGGCCTACTGGCAACAGCTGGGGGTGCGGGCCGAGTTGGTTCCGGTGCTGCTCTACACCGGGCAGCACGGCAGCATTACCAACACGCTGGTGCAGCAGCAGCTGGGGGTAAGCAAGCCCACGGCTACGCGCTACTTAGGCGAGCTGGAGAAAGGCGGCTATTTGCAGAAGACTGGGACCCGCGGGGCCGGAACGGAGTACCGGTTAATTGGCTCATGATTGGCTCACCAAAAGCCGGCGCGCGGTGCAATTTGTTGAATGCACGCCACAGATGCAGATTTTACACTGTACTAATTGGCTCACGATTGGCTCAGGCAGCAAGAGTAAGCGAGCAAACGGTGGCGGCTACTACCCCCAGAAGCAGAAGAGGTATAACTTGTAGCAAAGCGCAGCAGCAAAGACATCCTATTGAAAAGATTACTGGCCAGGAGCCCAATAGCGGCCAGTTTTGCCCGTAATGGCTAGCTTTGCCCCGTTCACCGATTGCCGAGCATGCTGTCCTTGAAATCTACCGATTTGCATCGTTGCCCCTCGCCAGCCGACCTAACGGCGGACGAGCTGCGCTGGGCGAACCGGCAGCCGCTGCCCATCCAGCAGCGCCCCGCCCTCTTTGTGGGCTCCCTCGCGTAACGCTCCCCACTTCCTGAAGTCAGCAACCCTCCGCCACGCCTTACGGCTACGTGACAGGGACTGATAAGCTTGTTTCCCGCTCGGCCCCACGCGGTGGCCGCAGGCGGGGCGTTACCCAACTTTTTCGTTGATTTTCCATGGCCGCGAGTCCTTATCGTCGCTTTTCCAGCATTTGCCCTACCGTGCAGGCGCTGGTGATTCGGCTCATTCAAGAAGAATTCACTTCCTCTCTATCCCTTTCCGCTGACGTTTCCGAAGCTGTCTGGGCCCGCGCCGTGGCGCTGGCCGACCCCACCTTCCTTTACTGCACTGCCGCTGAACCCACCATTCGCCTCTGCCCGGAGTCGTACCAGCAGCTGCAGGCAGTACTGCAGCGTGAGTTGACCAAGACGGAGTAGCATAGCTTTCAGACAGCAGAAGGCCAACCCACGATTGGGTTGGCCTTCTGCTGTTTTAAGGAGGGAGTAGGCCAGTTACTCGCTGGCTAGGGCAACCAGTTGGTCGTAGGAGCGCAACTCGTAACCGAACAGGGCGTGCGCCTCCGGCGTCGCAAACCAGAAGAAGTGACGTTTGACCTTGTTCGGCGAGATGAGGCGGATGACCTCGACGGGGTGACCCCAGGTGGCCAGCAGCCGCTGCACCAACGGCACGTATAGCAGCCGCTCATCCTTCTTAATTTCCACGAGCCGGGCGTAGTTGAAGCGGTGCTCCTTCGCCCAGGGCTTCATCTGCCCGTGCGCCATCCGGTTGAGTCGGTAGCGAACGTAGCGCAGGGCGGTGGCATAGTTGATAACCAGGGCCGGGTCGGGAAAGCCGGCGGGAATGATGGGGGAATCCATGCCGCGAAGTACAGGCTTTGCTTCCCTACTGCCCAAGCACGTACATCGGCACGGCCTGGGCATTGGCGCCGCGGCCGGTTTCCTTTTTCACTTCCCGGCCGTCGAGCAGGATGGAAGCTGTGATTTCCGAGGCGGCCGTGCCCCCGGTGAGGCTGGCCAGCAGGCTCAGATGGTCTCCCTGCTTCATGGTGCGCTTAAAGCGGTAGGTAGCCGGCAGCGGGACATTATTGACTGTGGTGGTGCCACCGCTCTCGTTGTCGTAGCTGATGTAGTCCGATGCGGGGGCCGTGGTGGAGGTAATGCGGTATTCCACCTGGAATTCCTTGGGGCCGGTGGGCGCTGCGTCGTCCTTGGAACAGCTGACAACTGTGGCTAGGGTGAGGCCGCTCAGCAGCAGATAGGTTAGTCGTTTCATAGAGCAGAGAAGCAGGGGTTAGCGGAAGTGGTAGCGCAGGCCGGCGCTGGCGTAGCCCGGCCATTGGTCGATGAGGGGGTTGTTGAACAAGTAGGCTTTGGTAGCGGTGGCTACCAGGGAGAGGCGGTTGCCCAGGAATACATCCGCTTCGGCGCCTGCCTGCGGGCCGTAGGTGAAGCGCTGCGGCTCCTTGGCATCGGCAGTCAGCTCGGCGGTGCCGTTTTCGCCGGTGCGCTCGTAGCCGGCGACACCTCCCAGCAGCAGGTGCACGTAGGCCACTTCGCCCAGGCGGAAAAGCTGCGGGGCGAGCAGCACCCGGCCGACGTAGCTGCTGTATTCGCCGCGGCCCCTCAGGTTGCCGGCTTCGTGCAGTGCGCTGGCGCGCAGGGCCAGGCGGTTGGTGAGCATGCTGGTGTAGCTCAACTCATAGAAGTCGCCCTTCTCGGAGCGGCCCAGGTGGGCGCCCCAGCTGGAGATGTGTCGGACGTGGCGCTGGGCGGAGGCCGGCACGGCGCCAGCCCCCGCCAGCAGCAGGGCCACTAGCAATAGGTTCTTCATAAGGAATTAGTTGCGAGGGCGGGCCCGGTCGGCTTTAATGAGGGCGTTTTGCACCAGGATGTCGGAATAGACCATTTCGGCCGCCTGCCGGGATGGGCCGGGCTGGGCGGCTTCGGCCAGCAGCCGGTCGGCTTCCTGGCGCAGCTGCATGGCTTTAATCATGTTGTCGTTGGAGGTATTCAGGGCCACCATCCGCTCGCCTTCGGTCATGGCGTAGCGGCCGGGGTTCTTCAGCGTGGCGTTCATCTCGATGCTCTGTTGGGTCATCTCGTCGGCAATCTTGTAGTAGCCGAAGGCCGTGGCAATCTTCTTTTTCTGCATCATCTCCTCGTAGGCAAACGTGGAGACGGCCGCCTCCTCGCGCTTGAGCTGGTACTGCTGGGAGCTCATGCGGTTGTTGCCGGCCGTGGCGCCCGAGCCGAAGCGCGAAAACACGTCGTAGACCGTGTTCAAATCCTGCTGGGGGTTGTTGAGCTGCAGGGCCTGACGCAGGCGCTCGGCCTTTTGGAACACGGGCATGTACTGGTTGCTCTGCCCCCGGCCCGACATGGCCAGGGCGCGGGCAAACAGCTCCTGGGGGTTGGAGAGGCGCAAATCCTGAATGCTCTGCACCTTGCGCAGGTCGGCCTGCACCTGGCGCTGCAGCTGCAGGGTCTCGTCGGTGATGTCCTTGACTTGTCCGGTAATGTCCTTGGTGACGCCGGCAATCTGCTTGGCGTCCTTGATAACCTGGTAGTTTTTGACCGTTTCGGTCCACTGCGCAAGTCGCTTGGCGAAGTCGTCGATGTGCACGCCCATGTGCAGCGGGTCGTTCACCACAGCTTGCGCCGCAGCCTGCTGACTGGGAGCCAGCACGAGCGCCAGGGCCACGAAGGCCGGCAAAAGTATTTTTTTCATCGTCGTATCCGGTTAGGTGAGAAGAAAGGATTAGCGCGCCGCGGCTTCGGGACCCAACTGTCCAGCGGCCGCGGTGGTAATCAGAATGGGGTAGCCATCGGGCAGCAGCACGTCGCGCAGCTTGGTGCGGGTCTTGGGCCGGGCAAGCACCGAGGCCGCCACCCGGCCGCCCACGCCCACCACGGAGTTGGCCGCGGAGGCCGAGCGGTCAATGGCCGTGCTGATTTCCTGGGTAGTCTGCTGCTGCAGCTCATTACCGGCCATGCCGGCTTCTCTGGCTACGCGCTTCACCGGATCAATCATGATGCCTGGCATGTAGTTGAAGTCGTAGATGTCGGCCTGCACCCGCGTCGGGCCCAGGCGGTTGACTTCCAGCGTCACGTTGTTGGTGCCCACGGTGGCCACGCTGGCAAAAACCATGTTCTTGGGAAAGGTGACGCCGGAAATGACGGCATCTTCCAGCAGGCGCAAAATGACCACCGAGCCGGTGCGCACCTTTTGCTCGCCGTTGATGACGCACTTGAAAAACACGTCGGGGGCCAGCTGCTGCTCGCGCTGGCTGCCCTGGTCCATCATCCGGCTGGCGTTGCCCACCTTCACCGTGTTGAAGCCATCCATGCCGGGCGCATTGACGCGGGAAGCCAGCAGCTGCGCGGTCTGGTTGGGGTCGCGGTAGCGCTTGCCGGTCATGCGCTCGTAGGCGGCGCGGGTTTCCGGCGGCGATGAGCCCAGCATGGCCAGCACGTCCGGGTCGGTTTCAAACGGGGTGCCGTCCACGTCGCGGGCAGGCACCAGGCTGCGCCCGGCTCGACTGGTGCCTGCCCGGCGGCTACTTCCGCCACCGGCCGTGAGACGCCGGCGCGGGACGACCAGGGTTTGCGCCCGATATGAACCCGTGGAAGGGTCCTGAATTGTGGTTTCAATAGTGTCTACGTCGGCTGCGGCCACCCGGGCGGCTTCGGCGCGGCGGGTTGCAGCTTGCGCGGCGGCCTGGGCCCGGCGCCGCTTGCGCAAAGCCAGACCGGTGGTGTCGACGGCAAACACGTCCACCACATCCTGGTCCGTGGCCCGGGCCGGGGCGCTTTGGGCGTCCTGCTCGGCGCGGCGCTGGGCTTCAATCTGGGCCGAGGGCGAGGTAGCGGGGGCCGGCGGGGCCGTTTCCACCGAGGGGATTTCGGGCTCGATGTTGGCCGAGGCCGCAGCGACCGGCTCGCGCTCCTGCTGGGCGGCTTCTTTGGCCGATTTCAGCCACAGAAACAGGCCGCCGATGATGAGCACCAGCAGTAGACCAGCAAAGGCCATCCAGTTTGAGCGCATTATTTCCGTGGGGGTGCGCTTTACGGGCACGATCGTTGGTGCCGGCTGCTCGCTTTCGGGGCGGGCCGCTGGGCTATTTGCTTGTGTAGGAGGAGTGATCGGTTCCATAGAAATAGGCATGCAGCGTTAAATGGTGGACGCGCGGTTAATCACGCGGGAGGGCACGGGCAGCACCAGCACGCGGGCGCCGTTGAGCTCGCGCAGGGTTACCTCCAGGTAGCCGCGCTCGGTGGCCGCGTACAGGGGAATGGCGTAGGTCAGGTAGCCGGTGGTGCGGCCAGTAATCACTTGGTTCGGCCCCCCGCCGGAAGGCGCCAGCGGGCGCCGGGCCTCGTTCTTTTTGCGGGCCAGAAACTTCTTCTGCGCGTTCTCCACCAGCTGGAAGTCGGTGAAGTCCACGTTGTAGTCGATGTTGGTCTTGTTGATGACCTTGAAGCGCAGGTAGGTGAAATCCTTATCGTTGCGCACGTTGGCCAGCGAGAGCACCAAATCGTTGTCGACCACGGCCACGGCCTGGTGCTCCTCGCGGGCTTTGCGCAGTGTCTGCAGCTTTCCCTCGATGACGGCTTTCTTTTCCCGCTCCTTGTCCAGAGCCAGCTCGTTTTCCGGCGCGGCGCCTGTGGAGGAGGCGCTTTTGCCGTTGATGCTCAGCGCGCCGTCCTTTTGGAAGTCGTAGAGCTGCAGCACCGGGCGGTTCACGTACACGAGCCGGCCCATCCAGTACTTAGAGCCGTAGCGAATCAGCATGGGCGTGGGCGGCGCGTGCTTGCGCTTGGCGCGCACAAACACGGCGTTGGCTTCAATCTTGACCAGGTAGTTGTTGGCCATGCCAACGTCGACCAGCGACACGGGTCCGCCAAAGACCAGGTAAGTGGTGGAAGAGTCGGAAACGGCCACGTCCAGCAGATTATCAGAGGTAGCTCCGGCCGTAGCCGGGGAGGTAACGGCGCTCTGCGCGGCCGCCGGCGTGGTTTGTAAAAGCAGGGATAGCAGCCCCAGCAGGGCGGTGCAGGTGTAGAGTCGCATGGGTGAAGGAGATAAGTGATTAGTTAGCCGGAGTCGTGGGTGCCGGAGTTGGGGCGGGTGCCGCCGGTGCTGCTGCCGCGCCGGCTGGGGCCAGGCCCCGCTCAGCTTCCTGCAAACGGCGTTGCCGGTCGGCTTCCTGGGCCTGCAGCAACTCCTGCTCTTCCCGCGTCAGCTGCGGCGCGTAGGGGATGTAGTCGAAGTTGGTGATGAGCAGTCCGTAGGGGTTGGCGTCCGAGCGGTTGGTTTCCACTAGGTTGAATTTGGCGGCCAGCGGCAGGGGCTCCTTTTGCTGGCCCCCGATGAAAATGCGCTGCTTGATGTAGACCGAACCCGACCAGGGCCGGTGGCTCATGTCCACCAGCACACTGTCCACGGTCACGACGTTGCGGGCGGCGTAGCGCTCGTAGTTCTGCAACACTTGCCCGCGGGTGAAGCCCTCGTAGATGCGCCGGCCACCGCGCCCCTCAATCAGGGGCAGGGCCGCGTCCAGGTTGGCCTTGTAGGTGTATTGGTCGTGGCCGAACATGGTTTGCATGAACTGGCGCACTAGGTTGCGGGCCTCGTAGGGCGTGTGGGCGTCGTTGCCGGCCGAGAGGGCCGCCACCGAGCCGGTTTGTGAGACGACGTACACGCGCCGGCCGCTGTTTTCGTAGGCCCGGTACACGAGGAAACCCGAGGCCAGGGCCACGAGCAGCAGGGCCAGCACGCTGCCCAGCGCCAGATTGCGCATGGTGGAGAAAGAGGTACTTAAGTCTTTGGCGGAATCCATTGGTGAGTGGTTGTGAGTGTTGGAAGGGGATGCCTTTTTGCCCTATCGCCCCGCTGGTTGGAGCGTTAGAAAAGTCATCCTGTTAGGTTCCGGCAGGCCGGAAGGGTCGCGGTAGGGGTATACCACCAGAGCCGGCTGTTTCTGGTTGTTCTGCCCGGTGTAGGCATACAAGGTGCCGTGCACAGTCACGGGCGTATTAGGCTGGATTTGCGACACCGTGAAGCGCTCAGGCTTCGTGATGCCCTCCGCTCCTACCTGGAAGCTGGCTAGCGAATCGGTTCCGTTAGGCGAATACAGCGGCAGAGAAACTGGCACCTTTTCCTTGGGTCCGTATCCCGTTGGCTTCCAGCGGAGCACGGCTTCATAGGAAATGCGGTAGCCGGGCGCGGTGTCGACTTTTCGGCCACCAGGTCGGTCCGGGTCCGAGCCCCACATCCAGGGCAGTGTTACCTGCATTGGCTCCGCTTTCAAAGTTTTGGCGGAAACGACCTGCAGGTAGCCTTGCTTCGGCGTTTGCTGCTCCACGCCCGGGCGCACATCGAAAGCAGAAGGGGGCAACGGGGACGGAAGGCTGGTCGCTGGAGCTGCTCCAACTGAGGCTTGACGGTCAGATACTGGCTTCTCGATAGTAGTAGCCAGTTTGGCGTTGTCTGATTGACAGCTTGAAGCGAGGCAGTAAAGCAGGGTAGCAGCGAGGAATAAAGGCAGGCTTTTCATAGCGTGAAGAGTTAGGTGGAAGGAGCTATTTGGTCCAGATGCCGGAGGCGCGTTGCCGATAGGATGGGTTCAGCGCGTCGGACATCGTGATGACAGGCAGGCCAGAGGAAGCAGAACTGCTGGGCGCTTCGCCACCGGCTGCCGCATTGGTGCTTGCAGCGGCACTACTGCCTCCTCCACCACCTACACCACCGCCCCCGTTCCCAAGAGCGCGTCCCACGGCACTGGATAAGCCGCCCCCGCCGGGTGCCACGACGCCGGCAGCAGCAGTAGCTGCCCCCACAGCCATACCGGTCATGGAGCCGATGAAGCCTTGCGCGGCCGAGGAGCCGATAAACAGCGACGTGAGGTAGGGCACCATCACGTAAAGCAGCACAAAGGCCACCGAGGTGAGCATGAACATCTGGTCATCGACCGACTGCTGGGGCCCGTTCACGATGTTGCCAAACAGCCCCCCAGGGGCACGGGCCGACTCGGCGTAGAACTTATAAAGCGTGTCGAGCAGCACGAACGTGAGGCCCCACATCTGCACCGCCAGGAAGTTCTGCAGCCACTTCATGGCCAGCTGTCCGAAGGAGGGGACGACTGACAGGGTCATGGCAATCGGGCCGCAGACGTACAGAAAACCCAGGATGAACTGCTGGATGAACGTCATGATTTTGCGGATGATGAGCACCGTGGTGGCCGTAAACAGCCGGGTCATCAGCCCCGAAAACGTGAACGTGGACAGTGTTTCCGATATGCTCGTCATCAGCGCCGAAGCGCCCGAGACGATGTCGCCGATGCCCATGGAATCATTGCGGGCCGCCGCGGCCACGGCCGGCGGGGTGGTCAGGTCGCGCAAGGCTTCGGCCGCTGACTGGTTCGTGGCAAACAGCGCCGTAAAGGCCGCAATGCCCGTGCCCAGCGTATCCATCAGCGTCTGGTAGAAGAAGAGCAGGAAGAATATCCAGGTGGCCTTGATAATCGGCCCCCAGTCCATGGCCAGCCCGCTGCCGGAGATAAAGCCGCGCCCGATGGTGTAAAGCAGGGCAATACCCATCAGACTGGGCGTGATGAAGCGGCAGGCGGTGAGCACGACCTGCAGGGTCTGGTCGCAGGCGCGCAGAAAGCCCGGGTCGATGCCGTAGGCAACCATCGCGAGCATACTCATTTGGCCAGGGCTCCTTTGCGGGCCTGTTTATCTTCCACAAACTGGTCGACGGCGTAGTCCAGGCGCTGCACCCGCACCGGCTCGTACTCCATCTTCCCCTCCGCATTCAGCAGCACGTGGCCGTTCTTGTCCGTCCGGGGGCGCTGCTGGGTCTGCTGGTAGAACTTCACCAGCTTGTTGAGGTGGTTGCGCTCCACGGGCTTGGAGGTGAGGATAGCATCTAGTTGCGGGGAGGCTTCCAGGGCGAAGACCTTGCCCTTGGCGCCCTGCTTGATGAAGAACTCCCGCAGCGCTTCGGTAGAGCGCACCGACTTAATCAAGTCCATCTCGTGGCCCGTCAGCCCGAGCGGGGCCTGCAGCTGGGCCAGGGAGTCAGGGTTGACGTGGCGCAGGATAATCTTGGTGGCGGAGTTGTTGATGATGGCCGGCCCGATTTTGCTGCTCGTAATCTCGGTGATGCCCTGGGTGATGATGGTCACCGAGCCGTTGGTTTTGCGGATGGTGCGGTACATCGACTCGATGAATTCCGAGAGCACCCCCGAAAGCATGGTCCAGGCCTCGTCCAGGGCGATGTACTTGATGTCGTCGGGAAACTTGCGGAACAGGTCCAAGCTCAGTTCGGTGATGAGCATGGCTACCACGGGGTAGAGGTCGGGGTCGGCCTGCACCTTCGCGAGGTCAAAGCAGATTAGCCGGTACTCGCTCAAATCCACGTCGCGCTGGGCGTTGAGCACCCGCTCGTAGCGGCCCCCGGTGATGTACTGGCCCAGCACCAGGAAGAACTGGTGCATGTCGATGTACTTCAGGTTTTTCTGGTACTGCCGGCGGGCCCCGTCCAACGGTTCGGGCTCCACGCCGTCGCCGGGCAGGGCCACCGGCTTCTGCATTTCCTGGTCGTACTGCTCGACGAAGCGGTAGAAGCTTTCCATGCCGGGAAACTCCTCGTCCTTCTGGTTCAGGCGCGGGCTCTCGTTCAGGCCGGCGTAATACTCGATGAGAAAGCGCGAGAGAATGGTCCGCTCCGACTTATCCAGGGCCGTGTCCTTGCCGCCCTTCCAGAGCGCGGCCAGCAGGGCCAGGTGGAAGTTGGTTTTCTCATCGTTGTAGAGCCACTTGCCCGCCGCGTCGCGCGGTACCACGAAGGGGTTGAACTCGATGGGCCGCTGCGGGTCGTACTCGAAGTAGGTGTTGTCGAAGTCCTCGCCGTTGAGCGACTGCAGCACGTTGCGGTAGGTGCCGCCCACGTCCATGATAATCTGGCGGGCACCCTTTTCGAAGCGCTGGACAATCAGGTTGCCGAAGGTGTAGCTCTTGCCCGAGCCCGAGGGCCCGATGACAATGGCGTTCTGGTTGTCCAGGGCCGTGTTGAACAGGTTTACCTGCACCAGGTTGCGGAACCGGTCGGTCAGATATTCCCCCACCGGGTCGGTTTTGTAAGTGGCCGTCCAGTGGGTGTAGCAGGCGCCGCGGTCGGCGGTGCTCGTCAGCCAGCGGTCCGGCACCTGCCAGGCGTTGCCGGGCAGCAGGCCGAAGAACACGGGCAGGGCCAGGTAGCTCTCGACCACGCTTTCGGTGCCGAACATGTAGCGAAAGGCCGCGGTGGCCCGCTCCACGTTCTCGCGCCGTGAGGTGTCATTGGTATCCCAGAGTACGCAACTCAGGTGCAAGCCCACAATCTGCTTGTTTTCGGCCCGGACTTCGGCGGTGAACTCCTCGACTTCGGCCGCCCGCAGGTGATTGTCCTGGGTGGCCAGAAAGGAAAGGGAGGCGTTAAGCTTGCGGTCGGTATCGAGGCTGCTGAGCTCAGCGCGGGTATCCTGAATCAGCAAAGCCTGGGTGAGCACGTGCGGGCACTGCAGGATGTGGGTGAGCGGGTAGAGCATGGGCGCCGTCACCCCGTAGCTGTTGCGCACGACCGGGTAGGCGTCGGAGCCCTGCCCGACCATGCTCAGCACGTTCACCTTCTGCTCGCCCACGCTGAAGGTGCCCAGGTCGTTGCCGATTTCGCGCTCCTGCCGGGTGGGCTGGCCGTCGAAGTTCAGGTTGAAGTACTGCAGGTAGAGCTGGTGAATCTCTTCGCTTGGCAGCCGCTCGAAGGTCACGCCGCCCAGGTTCTTGATGCCTTGGATGAATTCCACGGCGCCGCTTTCGGCCGCTTCGAGCGTGTGCACGAGCTGGGCAAACGGATTCTTAAGCACGGCCTCGCCGGCGCGGGCCACCAGCGCATTCACCGCATTGGTTTTGGGTGATTTGACCGCTACCGGGGCGAAGGAGAGGAACAGGTAGGACTTCTGGAACAGCACCAGCCGCTCGAAGAAGTGTTTGTTCATCTTGTTCTCGAAGTAGGTCTGCTGGGTTTTGTCCTCGCGGTAGGGCCGGTCGTAGTAGATGTCGGTTTTCTGCACGATGGTGCCCACCGGCAGGGGCCGGAGCACGCCCACCAGCGCGGTCTGGAAGGCCTCGTAGTCGTCCGAGGTCCAGCTCTCCATCTCGGCGGGCTCCACGCGGAAGCCCACCGCGACGCGGCCGTCCTTGAAGACCACCTTGTCGCCCTCGAAGCTGTGCACGGGCATCACGGCGTTAAACGCGGCCGTTTTGGGCTTTTTGGTCATGTGTAGAAGGGGTGGGAATGGGCCCCACCGCCAGGCGGCGGGGCTGGATGAAGGTGAAGGAGAGCCAGCCCATCAGAAAGCCGGGCGCCTGCCGCTTGCTCAGGTAGCGCAGGCCCAGAATCAGGCCCAGTTCGACGAGGATGACGAGCAGGTACACCAGGCGGGGAATGTGGACGGCCATGCCCAGAAAGCCGAGCAGCAGCACCGAGCCGATGAAGAGGCCGACCATTAGCCCCAAGTCCTGGATGTTCATGCCCAGCACCTGCGCGGGCCGCTCGATGGATTTGTAGGAGCGCATGACCTTAGCGGACGCCTCCGTCGCCACCGCCCACGGCGCTGACCAAATCGTCCTTGAAGAGTTGAAAGCCGAACCACAGAATCACCCCGCCCACGAGCCAGCCCAGGGAACCCAGCGCATCCGGGGCGCCCTGCACAAACTTCATCACCACCCGAATCAGGCCGACGATGAGCACGATGGCGAAAATGACCTGCACGATGCCCACCACGGTTTCCTGCACGCCTTCAAGGGCGGCCGCGGCGCCCCCGCCGCCCAGCTGGGCGCGGGCCGGGCTGGTGGTCAGGGCCAGGGTAGTCAGCAAAGCGGCTACGCGCTGCTCGGCTTTGGAGGGCTGGTAGGTCTGGCCGGCGGCAGCCAGCGTGTGCAGGGTTTCAGTTGCCGTTGCGGCGTGGGTACGGGCCCGGGAAACGAAATGGGTTAGCATAGAAAAGGGTAATTGGTGGAAACAGGGCGCTTATCTCCCCGAAAAGCAGGTGTGGTCGTTAGGAGGGTCTGGTCATGGGAATGGGGCTGTCGGCGCCGGGGAACAGGCCGCTCAGGGCCGCCCGCTGGGCCGCCGCATCCGCGCTCATGCGGGCGCGCCGCTGCTGGCGCAGGGCGATTTCGGCGGTGCGGTTGGCCTGGTCGTTAGCCGAGGGCGCCGGCGCGGTAATGGGGTTATGAAAGAGGGTCTCGGCTGGCTCCTCGTCGGTTTCGGGCGCTGGCTCAGACGTTGGGGCCACGGGCGTTACCGTCTCTTCCTGCGCATCAAGCAGAGAAGCCAGGGCACCGGCAGCGTGGCGAATAGAGGCCGGGCGGGGCGGTATATCTGCTGGCTTTTCCTGGGTTCCTTCACCCGGTGCTTCGTGGTCTGCGGAAAGCGTTGCTTCTTCTTCCTCGGCGGAATGCGTGGGCTCCGGTGCGGCCAGGTCTTCCTGAGGAAGCAGCCGGGCCAGGGCCTCGCCGACTTCGGTGGTGGCTACTGCAGACGTTGCCGCTTGCGCAGCTGCGGCAGGTCCGTAGTGGAATGTGCGCAGGGAATGGTGGTTGCGGGTGCCCAGCACCGCGACCGGTGCGGCCGGTTTGCCAGGGCCCTTAAAGCGCCACCACAGCAGCGCCGCCAAGGCACCCAGGGCCAGTATGACCAATAAGAGTATTCCAAAACGCATACCGGCCCCTTACGGCAGGAAGCGCGTCAGTGTTAGTAAAAAGTTAGTGAAAACCTAAAAAATACTTGGCCGTATGAAGCGCCTACCAGCGAAGTGGCATCCTGCCGATACCAGCCGGGTGGTAGAAGATTTGAGTTTTTCCCGGATGGCGTTGCGGCTTCTAAGCCCGATATGCGTCCTTTGGGGTATCGCTCCGATATTTCACCCCCACTGCCCCGGCAGTGTGTCCTTCTTCGCATGGTACCATCCGACCACGTTTCCGCCCCGTTGGGGTTTCCTGACCTTAGCCTGTCCGCGCCCTACACCGAGTGCCTGCGCTACGTTCAGTTTCGCCTGAAAGCCCTTCCCCAGGGCGATTTAACCGCTTTTTGTGCCCAGCATGGCCTGACCTATACCAACGTCGTCAACCTGAAGAACGGCAAGCTCAAGCGCGACGAGCCGCGCCTCGTGCAGCGGGTGCTACGCGCGCTGGGCGTGCCTACGGAAATCGTGCGCATCGACATCGGCAGCGGCGCCAATCAGTACGTGTTTGGCAGCAGTGAGCTACTAGCACAATTCCGCGAGCAGCTGGCCTTCTTCGACGCAACCGCACAGCGGGCCGGCAGCCCGCCGCCGACCACCTAACCCCGGATAGCTTTCCTGCTTGGGGCCCGGCCCCCGGGTGCTGGCAAGGAGTCGGAGCTGTCCGGCTCCACTCCCCAGCCCACCCCATGAACGCACCCCGGGAAAACGACCCCACCGAACTCGACCGCTTCAAGCGCGACATAGACCTGGTTGACTACGCCCAGCGCCAGGGCTACACCATCAAGAAGGAAAGCCGCCGCGGCGACTGGCACCACCTGGTCAAGGACGACGAGCACGTCATCGTCACCCGCAAGGGCGACCACCAGGTGTATTTGAACACCGGCGACGACCGCGACGCGGGCTCCATCATCGACTTTGCCAAGACGAGAGGCGGCGACGGCCACGGCCTCAACCTGGGCCAGGTGCGCCAGCAGCTGCGCGAGTACCTCGACGGCGCGCCGGCCCCGGCCCGGCAGTACGCCACCCCGCCCGACACGGCGCGGCTGAGCAGCCTGCCCGTGGGTGACCCGGAGCAGGCCCGCCAAGCTGAGGAAGAGCGCCGCACCCGCCTGATTTCTGAAGTGTTGGGCGTCAAAAAGGAGCTCACCGACCGCAGCTACCTGCATGGGCGCGGCATCACCGACGAGACGCTGGATAGCCCGGCCTTTCAGGGGCGCATCTTCACGGCGCAGCAGAACGAGCACCGCAACACGGCTTTCCCGCTCTACAACGAGCACGGGCTGGCCAGCGTCGAGCAGAAGAATGAGCACTACAAAAGCCTGCTGCCCTTGCCCAAAAATGGCATTTGGGTGTCGCACCCCACCGACGGCAAGGACACCCCGGTAGAGCGTGTGGTGGTGAGCGAATCAGCCATCGATTCGCTTTCCCACTTCCAGCTCAAGTACGGGCAGGACCCCAAAAACACGCTCTATATTGCCACCAGCGGCACACCCACCGAGGCGCAGGTGGCCCTGATTCAGCGGGTCATCGACAAGCAGGCACCGCAGGAGGTAGTGCTGGCCAACGACCGCGACGCCGGCGGGCGGCAGTTCAACATCAATTACCTCAACGAGCTGCAGCCAGCACGGCCTCTGGTGCCCGTCGCCGAGCAGGAAGCTTACCGCGAGGCCTCCCGGCCGGTGGAGTGGCACGCCACCAGCGACAAGTACCACACCAGCCTGAAGGTGACCTTTCACCACGACTCGGCCGAGCAGGGAGCAGGCCAGGTGCAGCAGCTGCGCGAGCGGGTAGAGAAAATCAACCAGACCCAACAGGATGGCCCCTCCCTCGCGGTGGAAGTGCAGCGCAGCACCGAGCAGGCCACCATTGTGCGCCTGACCGTGGCCCGCGCTGATACGGCTCAGCTGGAGGTAGTGGCCCAAGAGCTCTACCGGCAGCGTGAGCAGCTGCGCCCTGAAGCCGAGCGCCAGCAAGAAGCCTTTCTGCGGGTGGACTATCCGCTGGCCAAGGACTTCAACAAGGAGCTGGAGTATACCAACCAGGGCCTGAGTGCCGAGCAGATTCGGGCAGCCGCTCAGCGCGAAGAACAGCAACGTGAATCCGAGCGCCAGCAGCGGCTGGCCGAAGCCCAGCGCCAGGAGCGAGAGCAGCGTGCTATAGAACGCCAGGCCCAGCGTGAGCGGGAGAACAGTCCCGAGGCTCAGCAGGAGCGGGAGCGGGATGACAAACGCTTCAATCAGGCCGTACTGGGAGCCGCAGTTGCTGAAGTGGAACAGCGACCCACCCGCTCCTACCGCAGCGAGCAGGAGGCGGCCATGCACACCGCGCAGTTCGTGCACGCAAAGGATGCCGGGCTGGTGTTGCTGAAGGACTACATCCACGACAATCCCCCGCCGGCCGGCCGCAAAGTCGATGAAGCCGAGCGGGAGGAGCTGCGCGAGCGGGCCCGCTACGCCGGGTCGGCCGCGGAAGCAAGCATTGCTAATGCTGCACCCAGGGAGGTGAAAACGGCGACCTGGAGGGTAGATGAGCTAGAACCCAACACAACCGGCCGGGCGGAGGCTTGGAAAGCCATTCTGGATAACTCAGGCTACTCCATGCAGACCAGCGACGTGCGTAGCACGGTGGATGAGCAGGGCATCCGGCGGGCGGAGTTCGACATGCACTACCGCAACGACCAGCCGGATATTGCCATCATTCACGCCATCGTAACCAACACCAATGCCCGCGCCGCTGCCGGTAACCCGCAGTACGCCGGGGTGAGTGTCGTCGAGCGCGAGGAAGACTGGGCCGCCCGGCAGCTAGCCGCCGAAGCGGCAGTCATTCAGCCTCATAACCGGGATACGAGTCTGGACGTGGCTGCCAAACCGGGAGCCGCAATCAGTGCCGCTGGGCATGATACGGCCAGCACCGACTCTCCGGGTAGCGAGAAGCAGGTGATTATTCGCGTTGACGAGCCGGCTCTGGCCACGGGGGAGCGAGGCCAGGCAGAGGCCGTGCAGGCAGCCGTTGTAGCCAGCGGGGCCAAGGTTGGCGACATACAATCTACTACCGACGAGCAAGGCATCAGGCACTCGGAAATGAAGGTATCGTACCACACCGACCAGTCCGAAATCAAGCAGATAAGCCAGACGCTTGATGCCATAGGTAAGCAAGAAGGCAGTCAGCTGATTGAACATGACAGTGACCGGGCAGCGCGGCAGGTAACTGCGTACCAGTATCAAGAAGATAAAGAGGCCCCTAAGCAGCTGGAGCGATGAGCGGCAATGGCCTGCAATAGTTCGCCACGTAAGTACCAGCGTGAACATACTATTGCCGAGCTCATGGTCTTCAAATAGCTTCTGCATCAGCGTCCCAATGAATGCTCTGCGCTTTGGAAAATGTCCACTACAGCAAACGTTGAACGAAGACTGTATAGACTTTGAGCTCGGTTGGTTCACTTTTGTGTTATTTCACAAGTACATTCACGAGGCTCTTAACGAATATGAGCTAGGCAACCCAACACCCAATGACCAGAGGAGTTCTAATAGGAGAAATAGTTGACGAACTGAGTAACTTGAACAATCAGGTGATACTCAGAGGAGCCCTTCAACTATTTGACTTAAATAAAGTAAGTGAAGATTTCTTCAATGGCTTACTTAACAGGATTTACGGCTATAATTTAAAAAACCTAAATGCTGAGCGTTCAAATGAACCTGGTATTGACTTGGGCGACGAAGCCCGGTCCATAGCATTTCAAGTAACATCGCAGGCGGATAGCGCTAAAGTCAATAAAACATTTGAGTCGCTTAAACCGGAGCAGAAGGCAAAATATAAGATTGTGAAGGTGTTGATTATTGGTTATCGCCAAGGTTCATACACTGGAATACACGATACCGTAATCAAAGAATTTCAGCACATACTCCCAGGAAAAAAAGAGCCGGAAAATTTCGAAACATTCAATATTGTAGACACGAAAGACCTGCTACGTGATATTGTGTCTTTGGAGTTCAAGGCTATTCATGAGATTTATAAATATATAAAATCCGAGATACAGAGAATAATTATAGAGCTTGAAATTCCGCAAGCTGATGGTAAATACAAGACTTCAATTTTACACCGTGTAGAGGTCGCCCCGCAAACAAAGGCGCAGAACGGGAAGGTTATACTCAGTTTGAAGGGGTATGAGAAACTGACGCTTGCTGAAATAAATACATTCTTTGACGCACTTGCTTCTATATCAAGGATTACGAGGGAGTTGTATTTTTTTATTATTCAATACGGAGCATACGACGACTGCACGTTTAGCATCTACTTCGATGAGGCATGGAGAAGGCTGGGTGTATCCCCGGAGAAATTACAAGAGGAAGCGGCTATACTTGAAAGAAAGCGTCTCATCATGTCAATAGATGAGGAGGAGCCTAAACTAACCTTGCGCTTGGCGAAAGAGGAAATTGGCGAAATGCTGTATCATATCAAAGAGCAATTAGACGTAAATAAATTTGTGGTCAGCCTTGACTTTACTCAGCTTGACGAACAAGAAATAACGACCTGATTGATGAGGCCCTGTGTTCTAATAATGGGCATAGGGCCATTTTCAGTTTGGTTACCCTACCAGAAGCAAGTCTTCTAGTCGGGTAGTGTAATGCGGGGTTCGCCATTGCGTCTGTCCTTCCCACGGCGCCCGCATTTGGCCAGGAGGCAGTACCAACGAGGCGAGTTTTACCGTACCTTTTCCAAAGCGCCGGTTCAGGGCATCGAGTTCGGCCATCAGTCGGCTGCGTTTCTCCGAGACAGGGCCTGCTTCAAAGAGCGTGAGTTGGGTTTGCCCTTCTGGCTCCAGGCCGTCGAAAATCACGCCGGCCTTGGTGTAGCGGTTGCCTGGCTGCCAGAGTCGCTTAAGCGCTGCCCGCGCAAACCGCACCAACTCCACGGTGTCGTTGGTTGCCATGGGCAGCGTCAGCACAGAGGAAGCGGAATACGGCGGGGCTTCGAGTCCGTAGCGGCTCTTGCTCAGAAACACGGTAATCAGATGGGCCGCGTCGCCCTGCCGACGCAGCTTCTCGGCCGCCTGGGAAGCAAATGCGCTGACGGCGCCCGTGACATCGGGAAAGTCCGTCAGTGGACGGCCAAAGGTGCGCGAACAGCACAGGCTGCGCCGCGACAGCGTGCCGTCTTCGCTCGGCGCCATGCCCTGGCAGGGAAAGCCCTGCAGCTCGCGCACCAGCCGGGCGCCCACCACGCCGCCCAGGTGCTTGCGGGCAAAGGCCTCCGAGCACCCGGCCACACCAGCCGCGGTCGTAATGCCAGCCGCGTAGAGCTTCTGGGCGTACTGCCGGCCGATGCCCCCCACGTCCTCTACGGCTACCTGCTCCAGGGCCCAGCGTCGGCGCTCGGCCGTGTCGAGGTAGCACACCCCGCCCATGTCGGGGTTCTTCTTAGCCAAGCGGTTGGCGAGCTTGGCCAGGGTTTTAGTTGGCGCGATGCCTACGCAGGTCGGAATGCCGGTACGGGCCAGCACGTTGGCCCGCACGGTACGGGCGAAGGCGTCCAAGCTGCTGACCACGAAGGGCTCCATGCCGTGTAAATCCAGAAAGGCCTCGTCGATGGAATACACTTCCACGGCGGGCGCCACCTGGCTCAGGTACCACATCACCCGGCGCGACATGTCGCCGTACAGCGCGTAGTTGCTGGAAAACACAGCCACGTGGTGCTGCTCCAGTAGGGGCTTGACCTGAAAGTACGGGTCGCCCATCTGCAGGCCCAGGGCCTTGGCTTCGGCACTACGGGATATCAGGCAGCCATCATTATTTGACAAAATGACCACGGGCCGGCCGTCGAGCCGGGGCTGAAAAACCCGCTCGCAACTAACATAGAAGTTGTTGCAGTCGACTAAGGCGTACATGGCTAGTCGCGGGTGCGCAGCAGGGCCGCCAGTTTGCCGGGAATCAGCTCGTGCAGCACGTGCGTGACCACGCCCCAAATCTTCACCGTGCCGGCGTCGTGAATCTCCCAAGGCTTGTAGTCGGGGTTTTCGGGCTTGAGCCACCAGGTGCAGTGCTCGCAGACCAGGCGCTTGACGGTGCACTCCCCGTCGACCACGGCCACCACGATGTGGTTGTGGTCGGCCTCCATCTGCTTGTCCACGGCTAGCAGGTCACCTTCATGAATCTCGGCGTTTTTCATGCTCTCTCCGCTTACCCGCACCAGGTACGTCGCGTCCGGGTGGCGCAGCAGCAGGCGGTTGAGGTCGAAGAGCTCATCCGTGTAATCGGAGGCCGGCGATGGGAAGCCGGCCGACACCGAGCAGCTGAAAAGCGGGAGTAAAAACGGGGTTTGGGAATCGTGGACCGGGATTAATTCGACGTTGCGCATGGGGTGGCATAGAGTAGGCGTGTCCGCAATAATACGCGCTACTAATAAAATTAGTATTGATTTGGCTAAAAATAATAGCTGAGGCAGTTCAGTGCCGTGCCTGAAAAAGGATATGCACTGTCCAAATCACCCACGCTACCCCTAAGCCAGCCTGTCCAAACCCAGGCCCGCGTAGGGGCTACGCTTATAAAAAGTGGTTTCTCAACCCGTCGGCATTAGCGCTGACCAGTTGAAAGTAGCAGTGATTTTAAGCCCGTTCAAGAGGGGGCAGTGGGGAAAGAAGGTTGGATGAAAAGAGCAAAAAGATACTAAATAAGGTGCAAAATATAAACTATGGGGTGGCTGTTTTCGTTTAATAGGTATAGCAAACGCTCACAAAAACAGCGCTTTATTATGAAAACGACCCGCAAGACCACCACCCGTAAAGCTGCCAATGCCGCTACTCCCCGCCCCGATGTGTACCAGATTGTCACTGACCGGATTGTGGCGGCCCTGGAAGGCGGCGTGATTCCGTGGCGCAAACCGTGGAACGCCGTCTATGGCCTGCCCCGCAACTACGCCACGGGCGCAGCTTACTCGGGCATCAACGCTTTTCTGCTGCACTTCAGCGGGGCGCTGCCCTTTTTCCTGACTTTCAAGCAGGCGTTGGCCTTGGGCGGCAACGTGCGCAAGGGTGCCAAAGGCCACCCGGTCGTATACTACAACGTGGCAGTGCGCGAGAACGAGCAGACCGGTAAAGAGGAAAAACTGCCTTTCCTGAAATACTACACCGTGTTTTCGGTGGAAGATATTGAGGGCATCGAGTTTGACCTGCCCGAAGTGGAGCGTCAAGCCCACACCCCAATTGAAGCCGCCGAAGCCATCGTGAGCAGCTGGGAGGGACGCCCCGCCATTGAGCACCTGCACCAGCGTGCCTATTACTCCCCGGCGCTGGATATGGTCAACATGCCCGCGCGGGATACCTTCACCACGGGCGAAGGCTACTACGCCACCCTGTTTCACGAGCTGACCCACAGCACCGGCCACGCCTCCCGCCTCGACCGCCCGGACCTGACTGCCGGCGAAGGCAAGCTTTCAGCGAGCTACGCCCGCGAGGAGCTGACGGCGGAGATGGGTGCGTCGTTTCTGTGCGCGGCCGCCGGTCTTGACACTGAGCAGACCGAAACCAATGCCGTGGCCTATATCCAGACGTGGCTGGAGCGGCTGAAAAACGACAAGAAGCTGGTGCTGCAGGCTGCCAGCAAGGCCCAGCGCGCCGCCAAGCTAATTCTGGGCGTGGTGGAGGAAGAGGAGCCGGCCGTACCGGCCCCCGCTCCTACCCCTGTGCTGGAGCTGGTAGCCGAGGACGAGGTAGGCCAGCAGTACCGGGAAGCGGAACTCAGCTGGCTGGCCGCCGCCTGAACCTGTGCCGCGGGCCGCTGTAAGCAGCGGCCCGCAACCCGGCGTTCGTTTCACCCTTTCCTTCCCTATCGCCCATGAATGCCAGCGAAGCCCCCGTTTTCGGGGACGCCACTTGGAACCGCTACCGCGCCCGGGTGGCCGAAGCCTTGACCGACGTGGAAACCGATATGCAGCAGCGCGGCTACGGCCTGAGCAGTGAAGGCCTTACGCTGGAAGTGGCCGAGCGCCTGCAGCTGGGCGTAGCCACGCTGGACGATTTCCAGGTGCTTGAAGCGCTGGTCAAAGCCCTGCGGCCTATTGCCCGCAAGGCCGTGCGCGCCACCCGCGAAGACCACGGCGGGCAGTTTGCCCTGATGTTGCTGTAAGACTCTTGCTCTGCTCCCTTATCCCTTCCCGTTATGCCTACTCCCCAGAATTTAACCGTCGGCGAGGCCGTGCTGTACCCCCGCGAGCAGGCCGTGGGCCTGATTTATGAAGTGTACGAGCGCGGCCCGGGCCAGCGGCCGGGCGTGCAGGTGCTGCTCAGCGACGGCCGCGACCTGAGTAGTTTCAGCGCCGAAGAGGCCGACGCCTTTTTGCAGCCCGTGGGCCATACCGGCCTAGCCTACGAGTTTACCCACGTGGGCCAGCTGCACGCTGACTACCAGCGCGGCCACTTTGCTGAAGCCTTTGCCACCGCCCGGCTGCTGGCTGGCTTCCGACACATCCGCTACCTGGACCCGAAATAGGCCTCTTTTCTTTCTCTCTGTATTCCCTGCCATGAACCAGATGCCAAAAGCAACCCCGCTCCTAGACCCGTTTCCGCCGCAGCAGGCCTACTTGGCCATCGAGCAGCAGCCCGCCAGCGCGGCCGAGAAACGTGCATTGCTGGCCGTGCGCCGCCACGTACAGGCTCATACCCACACCACCGATTTGCGCGAACTGGTGGGGGCGGTGAAGAAGCTGCTGGGCACCGGCTATGCGGTCGGCTGCGGCACTGCCCACGTCTGGGTGCTACGCGTCGGCGAACAGCAGCGCCTGGCCATTGTTGCCGACCGGCTCACCACGGCGTACCGCGACTGGTTTGAGCCGCCACTGGAAGAAGTGACTGGCACGAGTCGCACCCCTCGCCGGCGCCTGCCTGTTTCCGGGACGCAGCTCGCGCCGGACCCAGGGTAAGCCTGGATACGGAAGCTTCTTTTCAAGCGCAACGGTAAAGCTTCGCCGTTGCGCTTTTTTCATACCTGGGCCAGGGTGGGCAGTAGGGTAAAGAAGGCTCAATTAAAAGAGCAAAAAGATATAAAGTAAGAGCTAAAAAGAGAACGTCTTGGATTGTAATTTCGTTTATAATTCAGAAGTAAGTAACAAAAAATCAGCTCTGTATTATGGAAAACCAACCGCGCTTGAGTACTGTCAATCCACTGCTTTTTAGCCTGCACAGCACAGAGCTGGTAAAGTCTGGGGGCGCCAATTTTCCGCTCCCGCCCCGCCTGTTCCTGTATACCCGCCCCGGCCAGCCCACCCAGATTGTAGCCTTGTGTGGCACGACGGGCAAGCTTTTCCTGACTACTACCTATGACCGCGAACCGCTGCAGGTAGTTGGTGGCAGCCAGTACGCCACGCGGCAGGCCTTGGGCGAGCATTTCCAGGCCCAGCACACGGCCATGCTTCCCGCCGATGGGGCGGCCATGCTGCTGGGTGTAGACGGCAGCATCCGGGAGGTACGACCCGAAAAAGGCCGCAAGACGTTTGGCTTGGCCCAGCTATGCGCGGCGCTGACCGCCAATTATATCGACGTGCATTGCCCGCAGCACGGCCCCTACGAAGGGTATATCCTGGTATTCGACGACGAGGGTAAGGACCGCCGGCGCCTCATCAACCCGCTGGCTACGGCCGCCTGGTTTGAAACTTACCCTTTGGAGCATTACTCCCCTGTTGATGTCGTAGCCGGCCCGGTGCTGCTGATGAAGTCGACCCTGATGCGCTAACCACTTACCCATGCCGCCGCTCAGCTATCGGGCGGCGGCGTGGATAAGTAGCCTGCTGGTTCTCCTCACTGCCTACTCCCCTTGCTCATGTCGGTTAAGCATTCTTTGCCCACCGCCCCTGTGGCCGGGCCCAGCTCTGAACTGGATGCGCTTCGCGCAGAGTTGCGCTGCATTCTGCAGCATCCGGCCATTAGCTCCGAGCGGCGTGCTGCCGCCAGGTCGCACCTGGCTCGCTGCCTGGAGGCGGCCCGGCTTCGGCAGTGGCTGGCGCTGGCCGTAGCCGAGTGTGGGCGCTGGGAAGACCAGGCGCTGGCCGCGGAAGGCAATAATGTCACCGGATGAGTGGCTGAAAAGGCAGCGTTCTACGTAGAAGTACTACCTTACGCACTTTATTCTGTGCCTTTTTAGCCTTTTCCGGATGCCTAAAGTCTCTGCCCCCACCGTTGCCTTCACCGAGCCCCTGACCAGTCCGCCGCGCGTGCACCGCGTTAGCACGCTGGCCGAGCTGCTGGAGGTAGCCGGCACGCGCAAGCGCATCGTGGAGGCCTGGGGTGTATCGGCCCGTACCTACGACACGCGCAAGCGCAGCCCCATTACCTGCACTGTGGGTGAGCTGCAGCAGTTGGCGCGGGTGCTCCAGGTAGCGGAAGAGGAGTTGTTTGCCGTGGTTCGGGCCGAAGCGGCCGCCGCGGCTGGATAGCCGCCGGGCATGCTCGCGGCTCATCGGATACCCTTTCGGGTATAAAACCACCAAGACTGCGCGGGTCTGTACCCGAGCGGGTATAAACCCGCGCATCACTCTAATCAGCGTCATCCCTGGCAGGGGGCAAGTCCTTTTTCCCAGCTGCGGCTTTCGCCTCAGGCCGCAAGGCCATGGGGCTATATATCGGGCCTTTACCGCGCCGCCTCAAAGGCGCCTGCCATCATTTCCTGTTCGGTTCGGGACAGCTGATGGCGGCTAGCCACCCCGGGCCACTGCCGCACCGCGTGTGCGACCTGGGTCAGGACCGCGTCGGCCTGGGCGGCCGAAAGCCGGAAGTAGGGTGCTACCTCCCGGGCCAGGGCCAGGTCCAGCGCGTTGTCGGTTTCGGAGATGTTGAGCTTAAGGCCTTGCCCATAGCGAATCGGGTTCAGGTCAAAGGCCGGCGATAGGCGCCAGCCCTGGGACGTGAGCAGAAAGCCGTGGTTGCGCAGGTGGTCGTCGGTGTTGGACACGCAGATGTTGAAGACAATGCGCCGCCAGAGCTCCGTCAGGTCCTCGGCTACGCGGGCGCCCTGCTGCACGAGCAGACCCACCAGGTCCAGGTAGCTGGCCCCGTCCTGGTGGTCGGTGCCGTCCTGGTAGCCCAGTAGGGTCATGGCGGAGGCAAAGTGCAGCCGCTCCCCGGTGGCAGTGCGGTCAAAGCGCTGGGAGAGGTAGGTATGGTGGCGGCTGTTGAAGCGCTGGGCGCGGCCGGTGGCCACCTGCAGGCCGGCCGCTTGGGCTAACTCGTTCACCACGGCTTCCCAAGCGCCTACGTCGTGCTCGTCCTGGCCGCTGGGAAACTTGGCAATCCAGAGCTGGCCGTGCTCGTCTACCACGCTTGCCTTGGGCCGCGCCCCACCCAGCGAGGAGCCAGGCGCTACCAGCATAAACAGCCACTTGAGGTAATCCGGGTCCTGGGGCGCATCCACGCGCTCTAGCTGCAGGCTGGCGTGCTCCAACTCACGCAGCGACGTCCACGGCGGGGCCGCCATGGCCCGGTTGTCGTTGAGGAACGGGCCTGCCGGGTCGGTTTTGAAGCGCAGCCCGCCCATGCGGTGCCCATCGAAGACGCCCAGCAGGTAATCCGATTCGAGCAGCAGCCGCTCGCGGCGCTCTTCCTGCCGGGCCAGGGCCGCTTCGCGCCGGCGCATGAGCAGCCGGCCCCAGCGGTCGGGCGAGGAATCCAGGAACAGGCCGAAGTTGGATTGGTCTTCGGGCAGGTACTGGGGGCCGGCAAACAGCTGCAGCGCGGGGTCCAGCGTCTGGGCCTGCGGCAAGGCCAGCCACTGCGCGTCGTAGGCGAAGGAAAACACTTCCTTGCCCCGCACCGGCACGGCCGAGAGCGTGCCCATCAAGTGCGGCCCAGCGGGCAGCCCTTGCCAGTCGGTGTACACCAGCAGCTGGCGGCGTTCTACGGTCTTGGCCACGGCGCTACTCGTTGGAGGATTGTTTGGGGGCCCGCGCGCTCACGACCAGCTCGGCGTCCTGCAGCTTGCGGCCCAGCGCGTCGTCGGCGGCCAACTCCAGAATGGTCTTTTCCAGGCCCAGCACGAACAGCACCTGCAGGTAGCCGCCCATGCTCACCGTGGCACTGCCCTGCTCAATGGCGTGCAGGGTGTTGCGACTGATGGCCGCGCGCTCGGCCACCCGGGCCGCGCTGAGCTTGCGGCGCAGGCGGGCCAGCCGGATGTTTTCGCCCGTTTGAGTTAACAATTGCTGCAGGCGGGGCAGCAGGACGACCGGTTCTTTGGGCATAATGCGCAATACA
>Ga0308164_10001385_pt1 | contig 28758 bp, 26 predicted proteins | sample PhyTR2_FD_201031 | JGI IMG/M metagenome (GOLD analysis project Ga0308164, IMG submission 201031) | Phyllosphere microbial communities from UC Gill Tract Community Farm, Albany, California, United States - DLSLT.R2 | ecosystem: Host-associated > Plants > Phyllosphere > Unclassified | place: USA... | reverse complement strand
ACATTGAGCGCGTGCGACGGCCGACGGCTGAGGCGTGCGAGGCCCACCAGCTTCTCGGTAGCGGGAGTGCTGCGGCCGGGCGGGCTAGGGGCCGAGGAGGACCGCGCGGTCGGTGGTGACCGCGGCGAGGAGCTCTTGTTCCGTGCGGCGGTTCACCAGGTGGTTGCGGCCCGTGATGATGCGCTGGCGCGTGTAGGCGAGGCGCGTGGCGTCGCGCGCGAACTGGCGCATGACCTTGCCCTTGTCGCCCGGAAGCGTCGCCGCCCACGCGCGGGCGCGACGGCGACCCGACCAGGTGGCCAACATCGTGACCTCGGCGGGCGTGAACCAGCCGGCGGCCGCGTACTCGTTGAGGCGCGCCTGCGTGAGCTTGATCTCGTGCCGGCGCACCAGCACCGTGAGCGTCACCGCGCCCGCGAAGAGCGGCACCTGCACGAGCAGGTAGTAGACGATGTAGCTGCCGAGCGAGTCGATGAAGAAGAGCGCACCGTTCCAGAGGGCGTGCAGCAAAATGGCCGGCACGAGGCCGACCAGGAAGTAGAGCAGAGCGCCGACAGACGTGGAACGTCGGGCGGCGAAACCGAGAGCGAGACCCGTCATGGTCGTGAACATGACGTGCGCGAACGGCGAGAGCACGGCGCGCAGCACGAAGGTGACGCTCAAACCGCTGAAGCCGCCATCCCACAGCGCCTGCGCGAAGTAGAGGATGTTCTCGGTGAAGGCGAACCCGGCGGCGATGACGGCCGCATAGACCATGCCGTCGAGCGGGCCATCGAAGTGGCGGCGCGCGGCATAGAAGACGATGAGGATGCCGAGACCCTTGGCGGTTTCTTCGACGATGGGCGCCTGGATGGCCGCCGAGAAGAACGCCCCCGGACCGGAACCCGTGGCCAGATAAGCGGCGACCTCGACCCCGAGGCCGACCAGCAGCGCCATGGATGCGGCGGCGGCGGCGCCCCACAGGAACGAGAAGACGAGGGCGAGACGGGGCTCGGGTTCCCAGCGGTCGACCCAGGCGACGGCAGCGAGCACGACGGCGAGCGGGATGAGAGCGCCGAAGAACGAGAGCCCGACGGCCATGGCGCCGAGCTGCGACACGAAGTAGATGATGAGCCCGCCGAGCAGCAGGCCGAGCACGGCTATCGCTGAGAGCGCGAGGACGGCCATGACCGAGGACGGTTTGACGCGCTGCGACCAGACGGGTTGCACGAAGTAGGGCGCCTTGGCCGGCTGCGCGTATTGCGGCTGTGCATCACGCGCCGGCTGGGTGAATCCGGGGCCGCCATAGACGGGCTGCGGCGGGTAATAACGCCCCGAATTGGGGGCGGAGGACGGTGCGTTCTGGGCGTCGGCGCCGGGGGCATGCCCGTCGGTGGCGTAGGGATCGCGCGGGGTGAGCGGCGGTTCTTGTGGGGCGAGCGGGGCCTGTTGACCCGAGCGATCGGGGGCGGCGTAGGCATGCTGCTGCTCGGGCTGGGCGCTGTGCGGGGCGGAGGGCGCGCCCAGGGGCGCGTTGAGGATGGGTGGGCCGGAGGGCAACCGGCCGTGCGACGAGTTCGGGTCGTCGCCCGGGGTCGGGTACGTCATCGACCTAGAATAAGCGCTCCAGCCTGGGTGAACGAATCGCACAAAACCCGAACGGGGGTCATCCGACCCGATAGCCTGAAGAGGTGAAGTACGCCCATCTCATTGCCGACGACCGTTCCGAGACGACGAGGCTGGTGGTGCGACACGACGACCTCGTCCAATACGTCGAGGATCTGGTCGAGGACTCCCCCGTCGATCTGCAGCAGCTCATCGAGCGCGGTGACGCCGAAGACGCTCGCATCCGCGCGGCCGTCGAGGCGGCCGGATGGCAGCACGACCGGATCTTCCCACTCAGCGATTTCACGCACGCCTCCGCCGTTCTGCGCCCGCCGCAGGTGATTGCCGTGGGCCTCAACTATGCGGCGCACTCGAGCGAGCTCAACCTGAAGACCGACAACTCCCCCACGCTGTTCTCGTTGTGGACGAACTCGCTGGCGGGTCACGGCGGCACGACGACGTGGCCGCGCAGCCTGTCCGAGTCGATCGACTACGAGGCCGAGCTCGGAGTGATCATCGGCAAGCCGGCGAAGAACGTGAGCCGCGAGGACGCGCTCGACTACGTGTTCGGCTACACGGTGGTGAACGACATCACGGCGCGCGACATCCAGTATTCAGAGGCGCAGTGGACGAGGTGCAAGAGCTTCGACGGTTTCACGCCGACCGGGCCGCTCGTCGTCACGCGCGACGAGATCGCCGACCCGCAGAACCTGCACGTCGGCACGGTGCTCGACGGTCACGTGATGCAAGACTCGGACACGTCGCACATGGTGCGCAGCGTGGCCGTCTTGATCGAGCAGATCTCGCGCTCGATCACGCTGCTGCCGGGCACCCTCATTTCGACGGGCAGCCCCGGGGGCGCGGGTTATAGCCGCGACCCCCAGGTGTTTCTGCGGGACCGGTCAACGGTCACCGTGTCCGTCGAGGGTATCGGCGAACTCACCACCCATTGCCGCATGATCTGAGTGCGCCTGTGTCGAGGCCTTTTCGCTGGCCGCGCTGCCGTCGATGACGGGGATGGCGGTCGTGATGACCTCGAGGCCCGACAGGCGTGCCGGTGAGAGCTGCTTGGTGACCTCTTCGCGCGACATGAGCTTCGACTCGACGACGAGATCGGCTATGTTGCGCCCCGTGAGCAGGGCCGTCTTGGCGAGGGCCGCGGCGGCCGTGTAGCCGATGTAGGGCGTGAGGGCCGTGATGACGCCCACCGACGAACCCACCATGGTCTCGAGGCGCTCGTGGTTGGCCGTGATGCCGTCGATGCAGTTGACGCGCAGGGTGTGGCAGGCCCCGGCCATCCACGTGATCGACTGGAAGAGCGAGTGCGCGATGACGGGCTCGAACGCGTTGAGCTGCAGCTGCCCGGCCTCGGCCGCCATGGTTACGGTCATATCGGCGCCGACGACCGAGAAGGCGACCTGGTTGACCACCTCGGGGATGACGGGGTTGACCTTGCCCGGCATGATCGACGAACCCGCCTGCTTGGCCGGCAGGTTGATCTCGCCGAAGCCGGCCTGGGGGCCCGAGGACAGCAGGCGCAGGTCGTTGCAGATCTTGGACAGCTTGATGGCCGACCGCTTGAGCGTGCCGCTGAACGACATGAACGCGCCCGCGTCGCTCGTCGACTCGACGAGGTCGGGCGCGGTCTCGAGCGTGAGGCCCGTGATCTCGTTGAGGTGGCGGATGACGGTGGATGCGTAGCGCGGGTCGGCCGTGATGCCCGTGCCGATGGCCGTGGCCCCGAGGTTGACCTCGGCCAGCAGCCACGTGGTCTCGCCGAGCCGCTCGTGGTCTTCGCCCAGCGTGGTCGCGAAGCCGTGGAACTCTTGCCCCAGCGTCATGGGAACGGCGTCTTGCAGCTGCGTGCGCCCGACCTTCAACACGTGGCGGAACTCGTCGGCCTTCACCGAGAACGAGCGGCGCAACAGCTCGAGTTCGGTGAGGAGGGTGCGCAGCGACAACGCCAGGCCGATCTTGATAGCCGTGGGATAAGTGTCGTTGGTGGACTGCGAGCGGTTGGTGTGGTCGATGGGCGAGAGGAAGGCGTAATCGCCCTTCTCGCGGCCGGCCAGCTCGAGCGCGATGTTGGTGATGACCTCGTTGGCGTTCATGTTGGTCGACGTGCCGGCGCCGCCCTGGATGACGCCCACGACGAACTGATCGTGGAAGCGGCCCTCGATGACCTCTTGGCAGGCACGATCGATGAGCTCGCCCTTGTCGGCATCGAGCGAACCGAGCTCGACGTTGGCGCGCGCAGCCGCCTGCTTGACGCACGCGAGCCCCACGATGAGGTCGGGGTAGACCGAGATGGGCCGCTTAGAGATCGGGAAGTTGTCGAGCGCGCGGGCCGTGTGGATGCCCCAGTAGACGTCGGCCGGGATCTGCATGCTGCCGAGCGAATCGGACTCGACGCGCGTGGCGGTATCGGGCTCGGTCATCTCGGCCTCCTGCAGGTAGGGGTGGTTGATCGCACGCGTGGCGGTCGACGTCTTATTCGCACTTCGGAAAGGATTCACTGTGGCTCCATTGCCTCATCGGGGCGCGCCGAATTTGTGGCCGACGCAGAGGAAATCCGGCTCGTGACCGGATGCCTCCACCCTACTCCGGGGGCCGTCACGGTGTCTCGGCCCGGCGCGCACCTGTGGAGAAAAACGCCGTTCCACCGCTGGGGAGAACGCGCCGCCGGGGCCAGCGACTCCGGCGCTCGGAGAATGACAGGCGGCGAGGCGGGCTCGGAGAACGATAGGCAGTGAGGCGAGCGCGACGCACGCGCGAACGGCGGGCTCAGCGTTTGCGCGAGAAGGTCTCGAGGCGCTCGGCGGGCGTGAGGCGCGACATCCGCTCGACGAAATCGGCCGGGAACGTGTTCGACGGCGGGTAGTCACCCACGGGCACGGTGGAGAACGTGACACGGTCGTCGTAGACGTGCACGAGGCTGAAGGACTGGCCGCCGTCGACGCCGCCCGGGTGGTCGAGCGGGCGCGTGAGGTTCATGGTGTAACAGGTTGCCGCGGCCACCGAGACCGGGATGCCCGCGAACACCGAATGCGTGCTGTAGTGCAGATGACCGCCCAGGATGGCGCGCACGTCGCTGCCCCGCAGGACGCTCTCGAGGCGGTGCTGCTCCTGCAGCTCGAGGATGTCGAAGAACGACAGCGGCGACGGCACGGGCGGATGATGCAGCCCCACGATCGTGCCGTGCTCGGCGGGCTCTGACAAGACGTCGGCCAGCCACTCGAGCTGTTCATCACCGAGGGCGCCGTGGTGCCAGCCCGGCACCGAGGAGTCGAGACCGATGAAGCGGAGGCCGTCGAGGTCGTAGACGACGTCGACCGGGGCGTCGGTGCCCTGCTGAGCGGACGCGGAAACGCTGGCGCCGGAAGCATCCGTCTCGGCCGTCGAGCCGGCCGCCCGCGACGAGCCGACCGCCCCGAACAGTCCCGCCCGGAACTCGGCCCGCTCGTCGTGGTTGCCCATGAGCCAGATCAGCTGCGCGCCGAGGTCGGCCGCGACAGGTTCGACGAGCGCACGCAGGCGGGCGTAAGCATCCGGCTCGCCCAGATCGGCCAGGTCGCCCGTGAAGACGAAGGCGGAGGGGCGTATCTGCATGGCGCGGATCTGCTCGAGCGTCTGAGCGAGGTGCTGCTCGGTGTCGACCACCCCGTAGAGCGGCGCGTTGCCACCCAGAAAATGGGGATCGCTCAGGTGAACGATGGTCTGACGGGCGGGCGGGTACTGACCGAACTGGGCGCTCATGCATCCAGTGTACGAAGCCCCACCGACAGCACGGGGCCGTCGATGGGGCTTCGGATGAACAGAGCCGGCCGCGACTAGCCGATGAGCATCTCGATGGGGCCGCGCGCGAAGAAGATCGCGAACCCGGCCGCCACCACCCAGAGGAGCGGGCTGATCTCGCGGGCCTTGCCGCTGAACGCGCGCAGGATGACCCAGGAGATGAAGCCCGCGCCGATGCCGTTGGCGATCGAGTAGGTCAGCGGCATGACCGTGACCGTGAGGAACACGGGCAGGGCGGCCGAGAACTCGGTCCAGACGATGTCCTTGATCTGCGCCATCATGAGCGTTCCGACGATGACGAGCGCGGCGGCGGCGACCTCGGTCGGCACGACCTGCGTGAGCGGCGTGAAGAACATGGCCAGGATGAAGAGCAGACCCGTGACGACGTTGGCGAGACCCGTGCGGGCGCCCTCGCCGATGCCGGCACCTGATTCGATGAACACCGTGTTGGACGACCCGGAGGTGGCGCCGCCCGCCACGGCGCCGATGCCCTCGACGATCAGGGCGGAACGCAAGCGCGGGAAGTTGCCGTCGGCATCGGCCAGGTTCGCCTCGCGCGACAGACCCGTCATGGTGCCCATGGCGTCGAAGAAGTTGGTGAAGACGAGCGTGAAGACGAGCATGAGCGCGGCCAGGGCGCCGATGCGCTCGAAGCTGCCGAAGCTGACCTGACCGATGAGGCTGAGGTCGGGCAGGCTCACGATCTGCGCGGGCAGGGCGGGCACGCTGAGGTTCCAACCGGCCGGGTTCTCGCCGCCCTTCGAGGCGCCCACCTTGAAGATGAGCTCGGCGATGACCGCGATGATGGTCGACGCCACGATGCCGATGAGCAGCGCACCCTTGACCTTGCGGGCCACGAGAATGCCCGTGATGAGGAGCGACACCACGAAGATGACGGTCGGGATGGTGGCCACCGAACCCGCGATGCCGAGACCGATGGGCGGGGATGCCGAACCCGTCGTGCGCACGAAGCCCGCGTCGACGAAGCCGATGAACGCGATGAAGAGGCCGATGCCCACCGTGATGGCGATCTTGAGCTGCACGGGCACGGCGTTGAAGATGAGCCGGCGGAGGCCCGTGGCGGCCAGGAGCACGATGATGAGACCGTTGATGACGACGAGACCCATGGCCTCGGGCCACGTGACCTGGCCGACGACGCTCACGGCCAGGAACGAGTTGATGCCGAGTCCGGCGGCGAATGCGAAGGGCAGGCGCGCGACGATGCCGAACAGGATCGTCATGACGCCGGCGGTGAGCGCCGTGACCGCGGCGACCTGCGGGAAGCCGAGGGCGTTGCCCGCGACATCCTGACCGCTCGACAGGATGATGGGGTTGAGGATGACGATGTAGGCCATCGCCACGAAGGTGACGACACCACCGCGGATCTCGGTGGCGATGTTCGACCCACGTTTCGTGATGTCGAAGAAGGTGTCGATCCGGCTGGGGGCTGAGCGCGTGGGGGTCGTACGCGTGGGAGTCGATGCCACCGAAGGCGTCCTCTCGGAGAATGTGCGGGAAGATTTCATCGTAATGCGCTAGGGACCGATACGGTAACGAGAGCAATTCTCGCCGGCAACGTCGCCGGACCCCACCCCCGCCCCGCGACGAAAGCTGGAAAACGATGGCGCTGCCCTGGAAACTGCACGGAGACGGTAAGAACGTCGGAGCACTGGAGGTGGTTCAGCCGGGCGAACGCCTGAGCTGGCCGCGCACCATCGGGTTCGGCGCCCAGCACGTCGTCGCCATGTTCGGCGCGACGTTCCTCGTGCCCGTGCTCACGGGCTTCCCGCCCAGCGCGACCCTGTTCTTCTCGGGCGTCGGCACGCTGCTGTTCCTCCTCATCACGGGTAACCGCCTGCCGAGCTACCTTGGCTCGTCGTTCGCGTTCATCGCGCCCATCACTGTGGCCACGACCGCCCAGGGCATGGGCAGCGCGCTCTTCGGCATCTTCCTCGTGGGCCTCTTGCTCGCGATCGTCGGCCTCATCGTGCGCGTCACGGGCAGCGGCTGGATCGACGCGCTCATGCCTCCCGTCGTCTCGGGCGCCATCGTCGCGCTCATCGGCCTCAACCTCGCACCCGCGGCCCTCGACAACTACAACAAGGGGCCCCTCACGGCGCTCATCACGCTGGCCGCCGTCATCCTCACGACCGTTCTCTTCCGAGGGATGCTCGGGCGCCTGTCGATCTTCGTCGGCGTCGTCGTGGGCTACATCGCCGCCGCATTCCAGGGCCAGCTCGACTTCAGCAAGGTCGAGAAGGCCGACTGGATCGGGCTCCCCGCTTTCCAGATCATGGACAACCCGTTCCAGAACCCGGCGCTCTGGGCCGTCGTGCCTGCCTTCATCCCCGTCGTGCTCGTGCTCATCGCCGAGAACGTGGGCCACATCCGCGGCGTCGCCCAGATGACCGACCCGAGCGTCAACAAGGTCACCGGCCGCGCGCTCTTCGCCGACGGCCTGGCCACGCTGCTGGCCGGTTTCGGCGGCGGTTCCGGCACGACCACCTACGGCGAGAACATCGGCGTCATGGCCGCCACGCGCGTCTACTCGACGGCCGCCTACTGGGTGGCCGGCCTCTTCGCCATCCTGCTGAGCCTGTCGCCCAAGTTCGGTGAGCTCATCGCCACCGTGCCGGCTGGCGTGCTGGGCGGCGTCACGACGGCGCTCTACGGCCTGATCGGCATCATCGGCGTGAAGATCTGGCTCGACAACCGCGTCGACTTCTCGAAGCCCAAGAACCAGTTCACGGCCGCCACGGCGCTCATCGTCGGCATCGCGAACTTCTCGTTCACGGCCGGATCGCTCGTGTTCAACGGCATCGCGCTCGGCACCATCGCCGCCATCGTGATCTATCACGTCATGAACGCCATCGGTCGCGTGCGAGGCACCGACTGATACACGCCACGAACGACGAAGAGCGGATGCCTCGGCATCCGCTCTTCGTCGTTAAGCCAGCGCGCCTGGTGCTCGGCACCGCCCGGCTACTGGTGGAAGTAGGGCACGATCAGGTAGATGCCATAGAGCACGGCCGCGCCACACGCCGCGAAGCACAGGTAGGCGCCGAAGCGGGCCACGTTCTTCTGCGCGTCGGTGAGCGGGTTCTTGCGGGCAGCCTTGGCCGCGCGCTTGGCGGCGTGCTGCGCCTCGGCCTCGGTGATGACCGTGATGGCGTCGGTGAACTCGGCGGGGCCGACGACGGGCACGCGGCCCGCGCGCGTCAGCAACCGCAGCCCGAGCGAATACAGGCCCACGACGATGATCGTCGCGATGATGGCCGAGACGAAGACGATGAGGAACGCACCCCAGTCGATCATTTGCGCACCTTCTTGGGCTTGGGGTTCCGCTTGATCTTGACGGCCTGACCCGATGCCGCGACCTCGGAGACGGAGTGGGGGTCGACCTTGTCCTTGCGCGAGCGCAGGAAGATGCCGAGGATCACGCCGATGCCGATGATGGCGTCGATCGTGATGCCGATGGGTCCGAGGTGCGCGATCAGGGCCGCGAGCGCGCCCACGACGCCCGCGGCGGGCAGGGTGAGCAACCAGCCGAGCGCGATGCGGCCGGCCGTGCCCCAGCGCACCTTCGAGCCGCGGCGGCCGAGACCCGAGCCGATGACCGACCCCGATGCGACCTGCGTGGTCGAGAGCGCGAAGCCCAGGTGCGACGAGGCCAGGATGGTGGCCGCCGTGCCCGTCTCGGCCGCGAAGCCCTGGGCGGGCTTCACGTCGGTGAGTCCCGTTCCGAGCGTCTTGATGATGCGCCATCCGCCCATGTAGGTGCCGAGCGCGATGGCCAGGGCGCAGACCGCGATGACCCAGAACTCGGGGCCCGTGCCCGCGGCCTGGGCGCCGACCGTGATGAGCGTGAGCGTGATGACACCCATGGTCTTCTGCGCGTCGTTGGTGCCGTGCGCCAGGGCGACGAGCGAGGAGGTGAAGATCTGGCCGTAACGGAAACCGTCCCGGCCGTCGGGTTTGCCGTCGTATCGCCGCGTCATGGCATAGGCCAGGCGCGTGGCCGTGAAGGCGATGAGGCCGGCCGTGACGGGCGCGATGAGGGCCGGCAGGATGACCTTCGACAGCAGCACGCCGTAGTCGATGGCCCCGAAGCTGAAGCCCACGATGGCGGCACCGATGAGGCCACCGAAGAGCGCGTGCGACGAGGAGGACGGCAGGCCGAACAGCCAGGTCACCATGTTCCAGACGATGGCGCCGATGAGGCCGGCGAAGATGAGCTCGGGCGTGATCAACACGCCTCCATCGCCCTCTTTGATGAGGCCGCCGGAAATGGTCTTGGCCACCTCGGTGGAGAGGAAGGCTCCCACCAGGTTGAGGATGGCGGCGAGACCGACCGCGACCTTGGGCTTCATGGCACCGGTCGCGATGGGCGTGGCCATCGCATTCGCGGTGTCGTGGAAACCGTTCGTGAAGTCGAAGAAGAGCGCGAACGCTACGACGAGTACAACAATGAGGGTGATATCCACCGGCACGATTCTCTGGGTCGGGACGCCCCCGCCACGCACCGTTCACCCAAAGTTCGGGGAGAATTCGTGCGGGTGAGGTTGCCAATTGGCGAGGCCGTATTGATACTTACACCCCGCGCCGCGGGCGTCAACTTTGACGAGGACTCCCGCGGGCATGACACTGCCCGGGGCGGTACACGCGGCATATGCGCCGATATGTGCGCCGACCCGGGCAGTTGCGGGATGCATCGCCTCCCGCTCGGTGGTCTACTGCTCTTCGTGCGTATTCGGGTCACCCCCGAAGAGGCGTCCGTCCGCGCGGCCGAGAGCCGTGATGGCCGAGACCTCGTCGTCGGTCAGCTCGAAGCCGAAGATGTCGAGGTTCTCGCGCTGGCGCTCGGGCTTCGACGACTTCGGGATGGGCACGACGCCGCGCTGCGTGTGCCAGCGCAGCAGGACCTGGGCCGGGCTCACACCGTGGGCGGCGGCGGCATCCTGCACCACCTGCTCCTCCCCCGGTGCCGAACCCTTGCCGAGCGGCGACCACGCCTCGGTGAGGATGTTGTGCTCGCGGTGGAAGGCGATGAGCTCCTCCTGCGGGAAGTAGGGGTGCACCTCGATCTGGTTGACCGCGGGCACGACGCTCGTCGCATCCACGATCTGGCCGATGTGCTCGGGGGTGAAGTTCGACACGCCGATCGAGCGGGCGAGGCCGTCGTTCTGCAGGGTCACGAGCGCCTTCCAGGCATCCACGAACTTGCCGACGGACGGGTTCGGCCAGTGGATGATGTAGAGGTCGACGTATTCGACGCCGAGAAGCTTGCGCGACTCCTCGAATGAGCGCAGCGCATCCTCGTAGGCGTGGTGGCGGCCCGGCAGCTTGGTCGTGACCTGCACGTCTTCGCGCGGCAGACCCGATTGGCGGATGCCGCGGCCCACGGCATCCTCGTTGCGGTAGTTGACCGCGGTGTCGAGAAGACGGTAGCCGAACGAGAGGGCGCTGGCCACGGCATCCGCGCCCTCGTCGCCCTTCAGGGGGTAGGTTCCGAAGCCGATGGCCGGAAGCTGGTTGCCGTCGTTGAGTGCATGAACCGGAATAGTCGTCATGAAAACGACACTATGCCCGCTCGAGCGGACCGCACAGCCCCTTGCGGGATCGGACGCGCCCGCCCACGCGGACTAGCCTGAAGTCATGCCAGAACTGACGCCGCCCACCGCGGCCCGACGACCGAGCACCCGCGAACACCACGGCGACACCGTGATCGATCCCTACGAGTGGCTGCGCGACAAAGAAGACCCCGCCGTCATCGGCCACCTCGAAGCCGAGAATGCCTACACCGAGCAGCAGCTCGCGCACCTCGAGGGCCTGCGCGGGCGCATCTTCGACGAGATCAAGAGCCGCACGCAGGAGACCGACCTGAGCGTTCCCGTGCGCGAGGGCTCGTGGTGGTACTACTCGCGCAGCGTCGAGGGGCAGCAGTACACGCTGAACTGCCGCGCTCCGCTCGACTCGCCGAACGACTGGACGCCGCCGCAGCTCGTCGCTGGCGAACCCGTTCCGGGCGAACAGATCCTGCTCGACGGCAACGTCGAATCGGCCGGCTCTGACTTCTTCTCGATCGGCTCCTACGACGTGTCGCTCGACGGGCGCTACCTCGCCTACGGCGTCGACACATCGGGTGACGAGCGCTTCACGCTCAAGATCCGCGACCTCGAGACCGGTCAGAACCTGCCCGACGAGATCCCCAACACGTTCCACGGGGCGTCGTTCTCGCCCGACGGGCGCTACGTGTTCTATACGACCGTCGACGACAGCTGGCGGCCCGACACCGTGTGGCGTCACCGGGTGGGCAGCGCGGCATCCGACGATGTGGCCGTTTTCACCGAACCCGACGAGAGCTTCTGGGTGGGCGCCGGTACGACCCGTTCGGGCAAATACATCGTGTTCGTGTCGTCGTCGAGCGTGACGAGCGAGTGGCACCTGCTCGACGCGGCCGACCCCGAGGGCGAGGCCACCGTCGTGTGGCCGCGGCGCGACGACGTCGAATACTCGGTCGAGCACGCCGTGATCGCGGGCGAAGACCACCTCCTCATCCTGCACAACGACGGCGCGCTGAACTTCGAGCTCGTCACGGTGTCGCCGTCGAACCCCGGAACGGGGCCGGCCGATGCGCGCGCCGTCCTTCCCCACCGCGACGATGTGCGCCTGGAAGACGTCGAGGCGTTCGAGAAGCACCTGCTGTTCGGCTACCGCCGCGACGGCCTCACGCGCCTGGCCGTGTGGCCGCTCGACGCCGACTCGTCGATCGACGACCTCGTGCCGCGCGAGCTGTCGTTCGACGAGCCGCTGTTCTCGGTGGGCGCGTCCTCCAACCCCGAGTGGTCGCAGCCCACCGTGCGCTACGGCTATGGCTCGCTCGTCACGCCCTCCACCGTCTTCGACTACGACGTGGTCACGGGAACGAGCGTGCTGTTGAAGCAGCAGCCCGTGCGCGGCGGCTACGACGCCTCCGACTACGAGCAGAAGCGCGAATGGGCCACGGCAGCCGACGGCACGCGTGTGCCGATCTCCCTCGTCTGGAAGAAGGGCGTCACGCTGCCCGCGCCGCTCGAGCTCTACGGCTACGGCTCCTACGAGGCCAGCATGGACCCGTCGATGTCGGTGGCCCGGCTCTCGCTGCTCGACCGCGGCGTCGTCTTCGCCATCGCGCATGTGCGCGGCGGCGGCGAGATGGGCCGCACCTGGTACGAGAACGGCAAGACCCTCACGAAGAAGAACACGTTCACCGACTTCGTGGATGCCGCACACCACCTCATCGAGGCCGGCTACACCACCCCCGAGCGACTCGTCGCCGAGGGTGGGAGCGCGGGAGGCCTGCTCATGGGCGCCGTCGCGAACCTCGCCCCCGAGACCTTCGCGGGCATCCTGGCGGCCGTGCCCTTCGTCGACCCGCTCACGAGCATCCTCGACCCGTCGCTGCCCCTCACGGTCATCGAATGGGATGAATGGGGTAACCCGCTCGATAACGCCGATGTGTATGCCTATATGAAGTCCTATAGCCCGTACGAGAACGTGCGCAACGATGTGCAGTACCCGCGCATCTTGGCCGTGACGAGCATCAACGACACGCGCGTGCTCTACGTCGAGCCCGCGAAGTGGGTCGCGCGCCTGCGTGAGGTCGGCGCGCCCGTGCTGCTGAAAACCGAGATGAGTGCCGGGCACGGTGGCGTGAGCGGGCGGTACAACGCCTGGCACGAGCGCGCCTACGAGCTCGCGTGGATTCTCGACGTGCTGGGGTTGGCCGACGAGACGAGCGCGGAGGCTTAAGAGCCGAGCAGCACGAAACGGGCCCCGGATGTCTCAGCGTCACGCTGACGCATCCGGGGCCCGTTGTTTTCGGCTAGCCGATCAGCCGAAGAGGATGGCGGCCTCGTCGTAGCGTGCAGCGGGAACCTTCTTCAGCCCGCCGAGGGCGTCGGCGAACGGAACGTTGACGAGCTCGGTGCCGCGGAGGGCCACCATGGTGCCCCACTCGCCGTTCATGACCGAGTCGATGGCCGCCATGCCGAGGCGCGTCGACAGCACGCGGTCGTAGGCGCTCGGCACGCCGCCGCGCTGCAGGTGGCCGAGGACGGTCGAGCGCGATTCGATGCCCGTGCGTTCCTCGATGATGGGGGCGAGCACATCGCCGATGCCGCCGAGGCGGGGGCGGTTGAAGGCGTCGAGGCCCTTCTCGGAGTGCGCCGATTCCATGGTGTCGAGCGTGAAGCCCTCTGACACGACGATGACGGGCGCGCGGCCGCGGTCGGCGACGCTCTTCGCCCAATCGCAGATCTGGTCGACCGACTGGGGGCGCTCGGGAATGAGGATGGCGTGGGCCCCGGCGGCCATGCCGGCGTGCAACGCGATCCAGCCGACGTGGCGGCCCATGACCTCGACCACCATGCAGCGTTTGTGCGACTCGCCCGTGGTGCGCAGGCGGTCGATGGCCTCGGTGGCGATCTCGACGGCCGTGTCGAACCCGAATGAGTAGTCGGTGGCGTCGAGGTCGTTGTCGATGGTCTTCGGAACGCCCACGATCTTGAGGCCCTCGTCGGTGAGGCGCTTGGCTGCCGCCAGGGTGCCCTCGCCACCGATGGCGATGAGCGCGTCGATGCCGAGGCGGTCGAGTGTGGCCTGCACGTTCTTCGGCCCGCCGTGCGGACCCTCGAACGGGTTGGTGCGGCTCGTGCCGAGCACCGTGCCGCCCTGCTTCGACAAACCACGCACGCTGTGCCGGTCGAGCGGCATCGTCAGACCCTCGACGACCCCCCGCCAGCCGTCGCGGATGCCGACGAACTCCTGATTGTAGATCTTCGTGCCCTTGAGCACGGCCCCGCGGATGACCGCGTTGAGTCCCGGACAATCTCCACCGCTGGTGAGCACACCAATTCTCATAAAGTTCTGTTCCTCTAGTGCTGGGGGAATGAAAGAGGCAGCGTCTGCGCTTCAACCAAGATAGCGCGCCCCAGCGTCTGAGAGGATCGACATCATGGATTACACCCCCGAAAACGGAACCATCACCATGTTCAGCACCTCGTGGTGCGGCTACTGCAACCGCCTGAAGCAGCAGCTGACGTCGGCCGGCATCGGTTACACCGAGGTCAACATCGAAGAGGTCCCCGGCACGGCCGAGATCGTCGAGAAGGCCAACGGCGGCAACCAGACCGTGCCCACCGTCATCTTCCCCGACGGCTCGACCGCCACGAACCCGTCCGTCATCGAGGTGAAGCAGCGCCTCGGCGTGTAGTTTCCCCCGTGACGGAAAAGGGCCGATCGCTTGTGCGATCGGCCCTTTCTCTGTGTTTGCGTCGTGTTGTGTGTGTCGCGCGCCGGATGCTCGCGCTCAGTCGTGTTCGGGGATGCGCTCGCCCCGGATGAAGATGCCGGCGAGCACGAGCAGCACGGCCGCGACCGGTTGCGCGATGATCCACGGCAGCCCCTCGCTCTGCGCGAACCAGTCGGCGTAGGGCAACGGGTAGATCGGGTTCCACAGCACGATGACGGGCACGAAGAGTGCGAGCCAGAACGGTTTGCCCGCCTGCACGGCGTAGACGGCCATGATCGCGGCGAAGATGGCCACGACATAGAGGATGACGACGAACCACGTGTTGCCGATGAGGGCTACACCCGCGAACAGCGCGATGGCCGCCACGAGGGCGGGCGCGAGCGCCGGGCGCGTCGGAATCGGCTCGGGCGTGCGGCCACGTCCACGCGCTCCGGAGGAGGACGAGCCCCCACCGGAGCCCGACCGCGAACCCGCGGCAGAACCCGAGCGGAACGAGTCGCCCCGCGCCGCAGCCTCCCGTCCGCGCTGGAATGCGCTCTTCCGCTCGTCGCCGCCACCCGAGGCCGGGCGTGAGGTGCGCCCCGCCACTAGATGACCTCGAACGACGATCGCAACAGGTGGATGAGGGCGTTGAGCTGCACCGAATCGCTCGACGCGACATCCTGATCGCTGCCGTCGAGGGCGCGCGCCGCGAGACCCTGCTTCGAGTCGATGAGCTCGGCGATCTTGGTGTCGATCGTGTGCGCCGCGATGATGCGCCACGCCGTGACGGGTTCGCCCTGCCCGATGCGGTGCACGCGGTCGATGGCCTGCGTCTGTTCGGCTGCCGTCCAGCTGAGCTCGGCGAGCACGACGTTCGAGGCGGCCTGCAGGTTGAGGCCCACGCCGGCAGCGGTCAGCGAACACACCGCGACCTGCACGTCGGGGTCGCCGTTGAACGCGTCGATGGCGTTCTGGCGCACGGGCGTGGTCTGGTCGCCGCGGATCGAGACGGTCTTGAGCCCACGCTCGGCGAAGACGCGCTCGGCCGTGTCCATGACGTCGATGTGCTTGGCGAAGAACACGACCTTGCCCACCGAACGCACGAGCTGAGCCGTGTAGTCGGCCGCGAGCCCGGCCTTGGCCTGACCGATCTTGCGCACCATGGTGAAGACGTTCTCGGCGCCGCCGGAACCCTTGGCCTCGTCGAGTTCGCCCTGCGCCACGAGGCGCATGATGTCTTCGTCGGGCTCGCCGAAGCGCGTGATGCGGTCGGGGCGGTCGGGGCGCGCCTCGATGATGCGGTCGTAGCGGGCGCGCAGGCGATCGCCCAGCTCGCGCTCGGCCTGGCGGATGCTGCGACCCACCTCGTCGTCGAGTTCGACGGGCAGATCGGCCACGAGCTTGTCGGGCAGGTCCTTGGCCACGTCGGTCTTGCGCCGGCGCACGATGCCCATGTCGATGACGGCCGTGCGGGCCGCGGGATAGAAGCCGTGGTCGGCGGGCGTGAGACCCGTCTCTTCGAGCCGCTCCATGAGCTCGGGCGAGGGGCGGTCGCCCTTGACCCAGCCGAGGAACTGCCAGATGGCGTTGAAGTCTTCGACGTCGTTGATGAGCGGCGTTCCCGTGAGCGCCAGCATGAGCGGGTCGCCGCCCGGTGTGTTGCTGCGGATGCGGTTGGCCAGGTTGAGCACGTGCTGCGAGCGCTGCGAGTGCAGGTTCTTGATGAAGTGCGCCTCGTCGACGACCATGCCGCGGAACCCGAGGGTGCCGAGCCAGGCGAGGTGTCGGTCGAGCACCTCGTAGTTGACGACGACGATGTCGGCGAAGGCATCGAGCGTGGCACCATCGCCGTGGATGACGGTGGCCCGGCGGTTGGGCGTCCACCGCTCGACCTCGCGCGCCCAGTTCATCTTGACGACGTTGGGCACGACGGCGAGCAGCGGGTAGGCGTCCGCGACCGAGGCCGCGAGCACCGACTGAGCGGTCTTGCCGAGGCCGGGTTCATCGGCCAGCAGGAAGCTGCGGTGGCCGAGGCGCACGCTTTCGACGAAACGCGCCTGGTGCTTCATGACCTCGCGGCCGGGGGGCGAGATGCGGTCGAGCTTGGGGGCCTCTGGCAGCTCCATCGACGCGACCGACCCACCCGATCCCATTTCGAAGGCCTTGTAGAGCGGGCCCATGAGCTCCCAGCCGTCGAGGCGACGACGCGGGGCCTCGGTGGGCTGCACCTTGCTGAAGTCGGGCGGCAGGAACGGGTTGGCGAGTTGGCGCGCCTTGACCGATTGCGGGATGACCTGGCGCTGCGCCAGCTCGGGCGGAACGACCTCGGCGGGCGCGGGCTTCGTGGTGGTGATGATGAGCTCGTCGGGGCTCAGCTCGGCGCCCGATTCGAGCAGCCAGTCGCGGCGCAGCTTCTGGGCGACGGGGGTGGTGGCGGCATCCGCCTCGAGCAGGGTGATGAGCGAGGTGTCACGCGCGGCGGTCTTGGCGAGGATGGTGGCCACGCCGTCGAGGCGCTTGAGCAGCTCGGTGCGGATGGCCGGGTCCATCTCCTGGTCGGCTTTGACCTTGGCGCGCTCCTCGCGCACCAGGAACGCGATGACCTGGAACTTGGTGCGGTTGGTGGGTCCGACCTTGCCCTTCTGCGCTTTGGCCTCGACCTCGCGCACCTTGCGGGCGAGGATCGGGATGATGGGCGCGGCGTCGTCGTGGCGGGACGACTGGCGGGAGCCCTGCCCGCGGCCCGAGCGGCCCGACGAACCGCCCCGGGTGGTGGCGCGGCCTGTCGAACGGCCCCCTGATGAACGGGAGCCGGCAGAACGGCCCCCCGATGATTGGCCGAAGCCGGAGTACGGCATGCTCCTCCTGAGCAGTCGAAGTACCGGCCGCGAGGCCGGTGGTCGATGGGTGCGGGCGGCGCGGGGATGATCGATCAACGCGAGAAGACTCGCGGCTCGGCATCACAAACGACGGGCGCACGACGAGTCTACTCTGCGGGGCCTGGATGACGCCGGTGTGGCGCCGGTGTGCCGCGCCGGATGGAGGAGCCGGCTCGGGCGACCACGTGCAGGCCGCCCGCCAAGCACGCTGTCAGGAGGTGGGCTGCGGCGCGGCCGCGTCTGTTGCGGCGCCGGCCGTCTTCTCGTCTTTCTTCGTCTGGGCGAGGGCCGCCGCCGTGATGCGGTTGGCCATGCCCGTGAAGATCACGCCGTGGAACGGCACGAGCGAGTACCAGTAGAGCCGGCCGCCCAGCCCCTTGGGGAAGAAGACGGCGCGCTGCGTATAGGTCGATCCGCCGTCGCCGCGCGGTTCGACACCCATCTCGAGCCAGGCGCCGCCCGGCACCCGCATCTCGGCGCGCAGGCGCAGCAGGCGGCCGCGCTCGATGTGCTCGACGCGCCAGAAGTCGAGGGCGTCGCCCGTGTTGAGGCGCGCGGGGTTGCTGCGACCGCGGCGCAGGCCCACTCCCCCGACGATGCGGTCCATCCAGCCGCGGATGGCCCAGGCCAGCGGGAACGAGTACCACCCGTTCTCGCCGCCGATGCCCTCGATGACGCGCCAAAGCTCGGCGGGCGAGGCATCCGTCTCTTGCTGGCGTTTGTCGATGCAGACCGTGTGCCCCGCCCAATCGGGGTCGCTCGGCAGCGGATCGCTCGGCGCGCCCTCGACCGAGGCGTTTCGCCAACTGGTCTCGACCTCGCCGTCTTTCACGCGCTGCAGCGCTAGGCGCACCGACTGTCGATAGGTGAGAAGGCCCTCTGGCGGGCGCGGGATGACGCCGTCGATGTCGTGTTCGCGCATGACGCAGTTCTGTTGCAGCGACGCGATGATGGGCACCGCCAGCGATCGCGGCACGGGTGTGACCAGGTTGACCCACTGCGACGCGAGCCACGGCGTGAGCACGGGCAGAGCCGCGATGCCGCGCTGGCGCAGGCCCGCCTCGAGGGCGTAGCCGTTCATCATCTGGCCGTAGCGCAGCACGTCGGGGCCACCGACGTCGAACGTGCGGTTGATCTCGCCCGGCACGACGGCCGCCTCGACGAGGTAGTAGAGCAGATCGCGCACGGCGATGGGCTGGATCTTGTTGCGCACCCACTTGGGCGCGGGCATGTAGGGCAGCACATCGGTGAGGTGCCGGATCATCTCGAACGAGGTCGAGCCCGAACCGATCACCACGCCCGCCTGCAAGACGATCGAAGGCACCGAAGACTCGAGGAACACGTTGCCCACCTCGACGCGCGAGCGCAGGTGGCGCGACAGATCGGGGTCGTCGGGATGCAGCCCGCCCACGTAGACGATGCGCGCAACACCGGCGCGCGCCGAGGCCTCGGCCATGGTCGCGGCCGCCTCGCGATCGGCCTGCTCGAAGTCGCCCTTCTGCCCCATGGAGTGCACGAGGTAGTAGACGACATCGACGCCGTCGACCGCGCGCCGCACGGCCTCGCGGTCGGAGAGGTCGCCCTCGACGACCGTCACCTCGGACGCCCACGGCACATCGCTCAGCTTCTGCGGGCTGCGCGCGAGCACCGTGACGGTATGCCCCGCTTCGAGCAGCCGCGGAACCAGGCGCCCGCCGATGTAACCGGTCGCGCCGGTGACGAGGATGCGGCGGGAAGATGCGTGTGGCTGGTCCATGTCTCGACCCTACGCGTGACGACCGACACTGCCCGATGCGTTGACGACGGCCCCGACCTGTGCATGCGAGCACGGGGCGGGGCCGTCGAGGAGACGCGCGGAGCGCTGCGGCGCGATACGCCGGGATGCGGCCGGGTGGGCTAAATAAGCGCCTTGGTGTGCCAGACGGTCTTCGTCTCGGTGAGCCACGTGATGCGCTCGAGGGCGGGGGCTGCGGCATCCACCCCACCGGCGGGCCGCAGCACGCGCTTGAGCGTCTCGGCGGCCGCGATCTCGAGGTCCACCCAGTCGAGCTCGGTCGCGCCCGTCAGGTCGATCGCGTTGACGTCGGCGTGACCGGCGAGCCACGGCGCCATCTCGGCGGGCGACCCCGTGAGGATGTTGACGACTCCCCCGGGCACATCGCTCGTCGCGAGCACCTCGGCCAGGCTGATCGCCGACAGGGGCGCGGCCTCGGAGGCCACGACGACGACGGTGTTGCCGGCGACGAGTGCGGGCGCGACGACGCCGACCAGGCCGATGAGGCTGTTCTCCTGCGGCGCTATGACGGCCACGACACCCGTGGGCTCGGCGACGCTCAGGTTGAAGTACGGGCCCGAGACGGGGTTGGCGTTGCCCGTGACCTGCTGGTACTTGTCGGCCCAGCCGGCGTACCAGACCCAGCGGTCGATGGCCTGGTCGACCTGCGCGGTGGCCTCGGCCGGTGAGACGCCTTCGACCTGCACGATCTCGTCGATGAACTGGGCGCGACGGCCCTCGAGCAGCTCGGCGATGCGGTAGAGAACCTGTCCGCGGTTGTAGGCCGTTGCGCCCGACCATCCGGATACCGCGGCGCGCGCGGCGACCACGGCATCGCGGGCGTCCTTGCGGGAGGCCTTGGCGGCGTTGGCGAGGAACCCGCCGTCGGCCGCGCGCACCTCGTAGGTGCGGCCGGATTCGCTGCGCGGGAACTTTCCGCCGATGTAGAGCTTGTACGTCTTGGGCACGGTCAGGCGGCTCATTCTGCTGCTCCGTTCGGGGCGGTGGTGGTCTCGGTCGTGGGTGCTTGTACAGCGGCGGCCTGATCGGCGGGCGTCGTCGGCTCGGCGGGCGCCGTCAGTTCGGCGGGCACCGAGGGGGCGATGCTCGACGGCAGCGACGTCACGGATGCCGCGGTCGCGAGATAGGCGCCGAGTCCGTGCTTGCCGCCCTCACGCCCGTAGCCCGATTCCTTGTAGCCGCCGAACGGCGACGACGGGTCGAACTTGTTGAACGTGTTCGCCCAGATCACGCCGGCGCGCAGCTTGTCGGCCACGGCCAGAATGCGGCTTCCCTTGTCGCTCCAGATGCCCGCCGACAGGCCGTAGGGCGTGTTGTTGGCCTTGGCGATGGCCTCGGCCGGGGTGCGGAACGTCAGGACCGACAGCACGGGCCCGAAGATCTCTTCGCGCGCGATGGTGTCGCTCGTCGACACACCCGTGAAGATGGTGGGCTTGAACCAGAAGCCGTCGGTCGGCAGCTCGCAGTCGGGGCTCCAGCGCTCGGCGCCCTCGGCCTCACCCTGGTCGCTCAGCGCGCGGATGCGGTCGAGTTGTTCGCGCGAGTTGATGGCGCCGACGTCGGTGTTCTTGTCGAGCGGGTCGCCGACGCGCAGCGTGGACATGCGGCGCTTCAGGCGCTCGATGACCTCGTCGTGGATCGATTCCTGCACGAGCAGGCGCGATCCGGCGCAGCACACGTGGCCCTGGTTGAAGAAGATGCCGTTGACGATGCCCTCGACGGCCTCGTCGATGGGCGCGTCGTCGAAGACGATGTTGGCGGCCTTGCCGCCGAGTTCGAGCGTGACGCGCTTCGAGGTGCCCGCGATGGTGCGCGCGATCTCGCGGCCCACGGCCGTCGAACCCGTGAAGGCGACCTTGTCGATGCCCGGGTGGGCCACGAGCGCGCGACCCGTCGCCCCCGCACCGGTGACGATGTTCACGACGCCGGCGGGCAGTTCGGCCTGCTGCAGGATCTCGGCGAAGATGAGCGCCGTGAGCGGCGTGGTCTCGGCGGGCTTCAGCACGACGGTGTTGCCGGCGGCGAGGGCGGGCGCGATCTTCCACGCCAGCATGAGCAGCGGGAAGTTCCACGGGATGACCTGACCGGCAACGCCCAGTGAGCGCGGATTGGCACCGAGGCCCGCGTAGTCGAGCTTGTCTGCCCAGCCGGCGTAGTAGAAGAACCACGCGGCCACGAGCGGCACGTCGACGTCGCGGCTCTCCTTGATGGGCTTGCCGTTGTCGAGGCTCTCGGCGACGGCGAGCTCGCGGGCACGCTCCTGCACGAGGCGGGCGATGCGGAAGAGGTACTTGCCGCGGTCGCTGCCCGACATCGTGGACCACACGGTGTCGTAGGCGCGGCGGGCGGCGCGCACGGCGTCGTCGACGTCGGCGTCGGTGGCCGTGGCGATCTGGGCGATGTGCTTCTCGGTGGCGGGCGAGATGGTGGCGAAACCATCCCCGCGACCGTCGACGAATTCGCCGTTGATGAAGAGGCCGTATTGCTTCTTCAGGTTCAGGACGGAGGTGGACTCGGGCGCCGGGGCGTAGTCGAGAAAACTCATGTCGTGCCTTTCTATGGATGCTGGCAGAGCGAAAGTGGGTGGGGTGGGCCGGCTGCGGGTCAGTCGATGGTCACGTAGTCGGCGCCCGAGTACTGGCCCGTGGTGAGCTTCTGGCGCTGCAGCAGCACATCGTTCAGGAGGCTGGACGCGCCGAACCGGAACAGGTGCGGCTGCAGCCATTCCTCGCCCACGGTTTCGGCGACGGTCACGAGGTATTTGATGGCGTCTTTCGACGAGCGGATGCCGCCGGCGGGCTTCACGCCCACCTTCTCGCCCGTCAGCAGGTGCCAGTCGCGCACGACCTGCAGCATGAGCAGCGTCACGGGCAGCGTGGCGGCGGGCGAGACCTTGCCGGTCGACGTCTTGATGAAGTCGCCTCCCGCCAGGATCGAGAGCCACGCGGCGCGGCGCACGTTGTCGTAGGTGTTCAACTCGCCGGTCTCGAGGATGACCTTGAGGTGCGCGTAGCTGCCGTCGCTGCGGCGGCAGGCCTCTTTCACGGCGACGATCTCGTCGTAGACCTGGCCGTAGCGGCCCGAGAGGAACGCACCGCGGTCGATGACCATGTCGATCTCGTCGGCCCCCGCGTCGACGGCGTCGGCCGTGTCGGCCAGCTTGACGGCGAGCGAGGCGCGACCCGACGGGAACGCGGTGGCGACGGCGGCCACGTTGATACCGCCCTCGCCGCCCACGGAATGGTGCGCGCCGAGCGCCTCGACGGCGTAGGGAACCATATCGCCGTAGACGCACACGGCCGCCACCTGCGGGGTGCTGCGGTCTGACGCATCCGGCGTCACGGCCTTGGCCGAGAGCGAGCGCACCTTGCCGGGGGTGTCGGCACCCTCGAGCGTGGTCAGGTCGATGAGGCGGATGATGGTGTCGAGCGCCCACGCCTTCGAGGTGGTCTTGATGCTGCGGCTGCCGAGGTCGGCGGCGCGCTGCTCGAGGCCCACGGCGTCGACACCCGGGATGCCGTCGAGGTAGCGGCGCAGGCTCGCGTCGGTGATGGGGCCGTCGAGCATCTCGAGGGCCGTCGGCCGTGCCAGTTCTTTTCCGGCGTCGTGCATGAGGTCTCTTCTCGTTCTGTGGTGCTGGGTTTCAGAGGTTCAGGGGTTGAGCACCGCGCGGGCGGTTTCTTCGTCGGTGACGAGCACCGTGCAGAGGCCCGACGACACCATGGCGCGGGCGACGGCCTGTTTGGCCAGTCCCGCGATGACGGCGATGCTCGTGGGGGCGGCGCGCAGTTGATCGAGGCTGAGGCCGAGCGTGCGCTCGTCGAGCGACGGGTCGACGATCATGCCGTTGGCGTCGATGTAGCGGCCGACGACATCCCCCACGGCGCCGCGGCGCACGAGTTCGCGCACGTTCTCGGTGGTGAGGTAGCCGCTGTGCACGTGGGCGCTGTCGGGCCCGGCCACACCGGCCGAATACAGATAGGCGGATGCCTCGGCGGCCATGCCCAGCACCTGCGCGACCATGCGGTCGCCCTCGATGCTCTTCTTGGTTTCGAGGCGCTCGAGGATGGCGGGGCTCGGCAGCAGAGTGGCGTCGCCCGAAGCCTTCTTGGCGATGGAGACGGCCGTTGCCGCGGCCGTGCCGGCGCGCTGGTTGAGGGTGACACCGCCGTTGATCTGCACGACGTTCACGCGCGTGGCCCAGCCGTCGGTGAGCTTGGCGGCGACATCGTCGAGGGTGCGGCCCCAGCTGATGCCGAGCGTGCGCGGGACGGGGCGGAGCGCCGTGAGGTAGTCGGCGGCACCCTGGGCGACACGGTCGCGGATCTCGGCGTCGTTCTTCGCCCCAGAGACCGGCACGACAATGGCATCGGCGAGGCCGAATGAATCGCGCAGCTCGCGTTCGAGGCCGAGCTTGCGGGCACGCGGGTGCACGATCTCGATGCGGATGTAGCCCTTTTCCTTGGCCTGCGCGAGCAGTCGCCCGACCTTCCAGCGCGTGAGGCCGAGAATCTGGCCGACCTCGTCCTGCGTCTTGTCTTCGTCGTAGTAGAGCTCGGCCGCGCGGATGGAGAGGAGTTCGTCACTGTCGGACATGCTGCACTCCTTCACGATCGCGGTGGGCGCCCGAGTGGGCTGCCTCCAGGCTACGGCGGGCCCCTGCTCGTTTCAACACATGCGGGGTGTTTTGCTCATGTGAGCAGCTTTCGAGGAAGTTCGCCCGCGGGCGTTGGCGACCTCGGACTAAAGTTGCTCCATGGCAGCTCAGCGTTTGCACACCGGCCGCACCGCATCGAGGGGGCGCCCGATCGGCATGGCCCTCGGGGTCGTCGCCGACGCGCTCGACACGCTCGGCGACGAGCAGTGGGGCCGCCAGAGCCTGTGTGATGGATGGACGACGCGCGACGTCGTGGGCCACCTGGTGTGGCGCGTCGGCAGCCCCACCCACCGATTCATTGGCGACATCCTCGTGACGACGGCGCAGAAGCGGCACCTCAACCCCATGGCCTCGATGGACGACATCGCCCGGCGCGAGGGGCAGGCGCGCAGCATCCCGATGCTCGTGGCCGAACTGCGGCGCATCGCGGCACAGAAGTCGAAGGGCGTCGGCCGCACCAACCCCGCCGAGCTCATGGAGGCGATCGTGCACGGCTACGACGCCCTGCAACCCCTCAACGTGCCGCTCGGTTTCGCGCCCGAATCGACGCATCAGGTGGCACGGATGGCTCAGGCCACCGCCGGCCGCGACGCCCGACTCCTGCTGCGCAATCGCCGTCTGGTGGCGGGCGACGCGGGTTGGAGCATCGGCAACGGCTCGCCCATCGTGGCCGACGCCGCGAGCATCATCCTCTACCTCACGGGCCGTAAGGCGCAGGGGCCCAACCCGGCCAAGCTGGCGCGCACGCATATCGAGGCGCCGGGTAACGCGCCGTTCCGCGGGCCCGAGCTGGCCTAGGCCAGCGCGATCAGGCCGTCAGAATGTCGCGCACCTTGGCGACGTCTTCGTGCATCTGTTCGATGAGCGGTTGGATGCCGCGATAGGCGACCTGACCGCGCAGGCGCTCGACGAACTTCACGTCGACCACGTCGTCGTAAAGGTCGAGCGTCTCGTCGAGCACGTAGGCCTCGACCTGTTTCTGCGGAACGCCGTCGAAGGTGGGGTTGTTGCCCACGGAGATGGCGGCCGGGTAGGAGACGTCGCCGCGCACCAACCATCCCGCGTAGACGCCGTCGCTCGGGATGAGGCCATCCGAGTCGGGTGAAAGGTTCGCCGTGGGAAAACCGAGCTCGCGCCCGCGTTTTGCTCCGTGCACGACGACGCCGCTGACGGTGGGAAGGTGACCCAGCAGCTCGGCGGCCTGGCGCACTTCACCCTGCGCGAGCAGTTCGCGGATCCACGTGGACGACACACGCCGACCGTCTTTCGGCGCGACGTCATCGACGACGCGCACCTCGAAGCCGTACTGCCGACCGAACTCGGTGAGCGTCTCGACCGTGCCGGCGCCCTTATGGCCGAACCGGAAGTCGGCGCCCACGAGGACGACCACGGCGTGCAGGGCTTCGACCAGGATGTCGCGCACGAACGCGTCGGGGCTCTTCTGGCTGAACGCCTCGTCGAAGCGCAGCAGCACGGTGTCGTCGACACCCGTCTGCGCGATGAGGTCGGCCTTCTGCCGGTTGCCGACGAGCGACGAGGGGCACTTCTCGGGGTTGAGCAGCGCGAGCGGGTGCCGGTCGAAGGTGACGACCACGCTCGTTGCGTGGCGCGCGGATGCCTCTTCGAGGAGTTCGCCGATGACGGCGCGATGCCCGGCGTGCACACCGTCGAACTTGCCGATCGTGACCGCCGACGGCCCGTATGCGGCGGGGATCTCGCTGAGGTCGGTGTAGAGCATCAGGCGGCCGTCCGCTCGCGCTTGCGCTGCCCCGCGAGCCACATTAGGCCGAGCACGGGCAGCACGAGCGGGATGAACAGGTAGCCGACGCCGAAGTACGACCACACCGTGGGGTGGGCGAAGAGCGCCGGGTCGAGCACGCTCCACAGGCCCACGACGAGCACGCCGGCGAGCTCGAAGCCGATGGTGATCCAGGCGAGTCGTGCGGCACCGCGTCGCGAGAGGACGAGCGCCACGGTCGCGACGATGTAGACCACGGCGGCCACGGCCGACAGCGAATAGGCCACGGGCGCCTCGTCGAACTTGGTCGCGAGCTGGAACACCGAGCGGCCCGTCGCACCGAGCGCCAGGATGGCGTAGACGACCACGAGGAGTCGGCCGATGCCGGTGATGCGGCCGGATGCGGGGGTTCCGGCGGGTGCGGGGGTGGATGTGCTCTGCTCAGTCATATCGTGTCGATTCTATTCTCGTTGCCGCGCGACGCTCGCGCTCAGGCGCCCTGGACCGCCCAGATCTGGTACATGCGGTAGACCATGACGGCTATGGCGATGCACGCGACGCCGAGGATGACGGTGCTCCACTTGCTGCGGTCGAGCAGCGCCCAGAACCCGGCCGCGGCGGGCAGGATGAGGGCCGAGATGAGGTAGACGTAGAACTCGGGCACGCTGCCGGATGCCTCGTTGCCGACGAACGGCGCCGCGATGGCCACCACGAGCTGCACGATCAGCAGCACCTCGACGAGCGCGGTCGCCCCCATGGTGAGGTCGTTGGGCTTCTGGCCCGCAAGACCCGCGACGAAGCAGATCAACGCCGCCACCACGGCCACACCCACCTGCACGTAGGTGAACCATTCGATCATCGCGCGCCTCCCTGGGCCGGATCGGGCGGGAAGTTGACGACGGTCTTGCCGGCCCCGCCCCGCTTCTCGACGAGCCCGATGAGGCGCCCATCGGGAGCGATGGCCGCGATCGCGCCGTCGGTGTCGGGCAGGATGTCCGCGGGGATGCGCTTGCCGTGACCCAGGTCGACGGCCGTGTGCTCGTCGAGGTTCACGACCGGGAACAGCGCGGCTGCGGCATCCGCGGGAGCGATGGACGCACCGGCGACGTCGAATCCCTCGGCCATGACATCGGCCAGGGTGGCCGCGCCGTCGACGTGGAAGGGGCCCACGCGCGTGCGCCGCAGCGCCGTGAGGTGTCCGCCGACGCCGAGTGCGTCGCCCAGGTCGCGGGCGAGGGCGCGGATGTAGGTGCCCGACGAGCATTCGACGCGCACGTCGAGGTCCACGAAGCCATCCATGTCGCGGCGGTCGAGCACCTCGAACGTGGAAACCGCGACGCTACGTTCGGCCAGCACGACCTCTTCGCCGTCGCGCACGCGCGCGTAGGCCCGTTTTCCGTCGACCTTGATGGCGCTGACGCTCGAGGGTCGCTGCGAGATCTCGCCCGTGAGCGCGGCGATGCCCTGGGCGATCGCCTCGTCGGTCGCCGCGCCGAGCGCCGCGGACTCTGCGCGCTCCCCCAGTTCGCCTTCGGCGTCATCCGTCGACGACGTCTGCCCCAAACGGATCGTGGCGAAGTACTCCTTGTCGGCGCCCACCACATAGGTGAGCAGCCGCGTGGCCGATTCGATGCCCAGGATGAGGAGGCCCGTCGCCATCGGGTCGAGGGTTCCCGCGTGCCCCACCTTGCGCGTGCCGGCGGCGCGGCGCGTCTTGGCGACGACGTCGTGGCTGGTCACGCCCATCGGCTTGTCGACCAGCAATATTGCAGACACCACGTTCGTCACTCCTCGATCAGCCCCGCAAGAATCCTGCCATAACCGGCACCTCGGCCCGCGCGGGGGCCGGTCGAGGCGGCGGTGCGACGGCTGTCAGCAGCTGTCGAGAAACAGGCGGCGTGGATGCGCAGGGTCGGCGTTGTCCACGACGGCCGTGGCGCGCGTGCGCGGGTCGCCTTCGGCCTCATACAGGTCTTGCCCGCCCACGTAGCGCGCGTTCGCGGGAGCCTCGGGATCGGCATCCACCCCCAGCGTCTCGTGCAGCCGGCGGTAGGCCTCGCTGTAGGGCACGTCGAGCCGGATCGAATAGTGCCACAGGCCGCGCAGCTCGTCACGGTTGAGGAAGACCCCGTCGACGATGAGCACGGCGTCGCGCGGCGCGGTCACCCAGGCCGACTGCGCCGTCTGATCGCGCCGCTCGTCGAAACCCACGAGTTGGAAACCCGCGCTGCCGCCCAAACGGTAGGGCTCGATGAGCACGCGCCGGAACAGGCTGTAGTCGAACGAATCCTCGTAAAAACCGTGGGGGTCGCTGTCGCCCCGGCGGTAACGCTCGGTGCGCGGCCGGTGGAAGTCGTCGATGGATGCCCGGAAGGCCGCACGCCCCTGCTCGCGGAACACCTCGGCCAGCCCGTCGGCGAACTCGGCCGAACCCGACCCGCCGATGCCATCGACCGCCACGATCGTGCGCCCGACGCCATAGTTGTGCGAGATCTCGTCGCGCAGATCGCGCAGAAGGACAACCCTCGGAGTGTTCGCCAGCATCATGTTTTCAGCCTACTCCGCACCCCCGACGGGCGTTCGGGGCTTGACCGGCGGGTACTCTGAAACCGATGCCCGAATCATCCGAATCACCGCTGCCCGACGTCGCCGAACGTGAGCACGCCTCGCCGATGGATGTCGCGACACCGATCATCGCGTGGTTCGCCGAGAACGCCCGCGACCTGCCCTGGCGCCGCCCCGGCTTCACGGCGTGGGGAACGCTGGTCAGCGAGTTCATGCTTCAACAGACGCCCGTCGCCCGCGTCATCCCGCGTCTCGACGAGTGGCTCGCGCGCTGGCCGACACCCGCCGACCTGGCCGCCTCGCCGCCCGGAGAGGCCGTGCGCGCGTGGGCCAACCTCGGCTACCCCCGACGGGCCCTGTGGCTGCACCGTGCGGCCGTCGAGATCACCGAGCGGCACGGCGGGGTCGTCCCCTCCGACGTCGATCAGCTGCTCGCACTCACGGGCATCGGCGACTACACCGCGCGCGCCG
>Ga0308164_10001384_pt1 | contig 28792 bp, 26 predicted proteins | sample PhyTR2_FD_201031 | JGI IMG/M metagenome (GOLD analysis project Ga0308164, IMG submission 201031) | Phyllosphere microbial communities from UC Gill Tract Community Farm, Albany, California, United States - DLSLT.R2 | ecosystem: Host-associated > Plants > Phyllosphere > Unclassified | place: USA... | reverse complement strand
AAAGATCCATAGCAAAATTTGCAGAAGACCAGGTAAGTATTTTCTTTCCTGAAGAGGAAGAAACGGACTAAGCCTACAGTTTATTTATCTGGCCTCCTGACCATATCCTTTTACAGGAGGCTTTGCGGAGTACTGTATTTCTTAGTTAGTCAGGTTGAAATGTTGCACGCTGAAATAACTGTCTGAGTATTATCATTCATGGGGCTGAGTCCGAATGGATAGCAGCTTTGATCAGAGAAGCCCGGTGTCTCTGAAATTATCTCTTCTCATGTTGCTAGTTTGGATAACCAGGTATCTTCAAGTAATGATCGTTTACTGGTGATCATATTCAATTTTCAGTATGAAAAGAGCTATCAGACTATTAGCCTGTATCTGACGCATCTTGCTGTCAGTTTTCTTTCGTGGGAAAGTTCTTATAACTTACCAGGAAGTATCTCATCTTTCTTTCTATTCCTTCCCGAACTACTCACGCTATTTCTTTATCTGATTTTGCTTTGCATTCTAATTTTACGCTATTTTTTGTGAGATTAATCATAAATTAATGCGTAACTTTGGTATTTATTGAGCGCTGATCTGTGATGTTGTATATTCGATTTAAGGTAAATCAATTATTCCCAGGGAGAAGAATGCGTTAATTTAATTGATTTGCTTTTGTCGCGATGGCAGGGGTTGGCCCCCCCTGTCACCGCTGGCCACCAATAACCGGATAAATTTAACAGGAGGTTACCGATGGTTATCATCGATCCTATCTTTATGGCAGAATTACGCAAGGTTTTTCCCCGGGTTAGTGATAATAAGATTGAAATTGTTACTTACTTTGTTTACGGAATGACCTGCAAGGATATCGCTTATCACAAAGGGGTTAGTCACCAGGCTGTGTCCAAAGTGCTACGTGAATTCTGTGAAATGTACAATATATCAAAACTGGACATGGTCAAGGCAGTATATGCAGTCCGCCTTGAACTTTATAAACATCTAAGGCCAGCGCTGTAAATCGTTATTTTCCCCAAAAGCGTGATGTGATGAATGTCACGCTTTTCTTTTGATTTGAATCAATTTCAGGTTGCCGGATTTTTCCCGTAAATTAACTTTTTTGTATGTTTTTCATATTGATATGCATGGGGTGTTGAGGTTGTTTCTTGCAACTATCTAATCGTTTTTTTTTATGTCATGCTTTTTTCAGATTAAAAAATCTTCTAAAGGGGCAATGGTTGATGGAGGACAAGAGTAAGTTTTTTTTGCCAGTGGGAAGGTATGTAAATATGTTTTTGGACATGACGACGTATGAACAACTTAAGCTGCAGGCTGGTAAAGAACGTCGGACTATAGCTAAAGAGGCCAGACATATTATTGAGCAGCATTTTGAGTCTGACGAGAAAGACAAACAATAGAGTCAGGTTATTAGAGTTGAGATGTCTGTTACAGAGCCAATTTTTAAATGGCTCTGTGCCGGATTGACTTAACCCGTCAATACCGCTCTGGGTTGTTTTGCAAATAATATAAATGGAGTTTCTATGAATTTATCCTTATCAAAAGGCGGCCTCCCCGCGTCTGTAAAAAGCCGTGCATGGCAGTACTGCCAGATGGCATGGCGTGGTGTGACCACTAAAAAAGCGCTGTCCCGTCTGGTTGCGCTGTCTCCGCTGCTCTTACTCGGTGTGGGACAGATGGCCAATGCAACAGACCTGCTGGCCGGGGGCAAGGATGATGTGAAAGCCACCTTCGGTGCCGACTCATTCGTCATGATGTGTATCATCATCGCCGAACTGATTGTCGGTGTGGCGATGTATATCCGCACCAAGAACCTGCTGATCCTGCTGGGCCTGGTTGTGGTTATCGTCTTCACTACCGTCGGTCTTACCTTCATCAACTGATATGGAGGGAAACGATTTAGACAAATACCGTTTCCCGAAAACCCTGTCAGAGCAGAACCGCATTATTGGACTGCCCCTTGATGAAGCTATCCCCGCAGCGGTTGTTTTGCTGTGGGGATTTTTCACCAAGAAATATTTATTCAGTCTGATTATTGCGGCAGTTATCTGGCAACTGATCAGGGCGGCGAAACGCGGAAAAAGCTCCCGCTGGTTATACAACTGGTGTTACTGGTATCTGCCTACTGAATTATTCCGGGTTGTCTACCGCGTTATTCCCGATTCCAGTTTCAGGAAATGGATAAAATAAATTACCGCAGGGCCATATTATGGAAATCAGCGCTCGTAATTCATCCACCAAAATTATTGCCGTTATTATTCTGTCGCTCACGACACTGGTCTTTATTCTGGGCTTTGCCGTGGCATGGCTGGCTGTGACCAACAGAGCACTCATCCACGAGCAACGTACAGTCGTCACACCGATGACCTACAACGCCCCTTTTGTGGTATCCGAAACAAAAGCCGATACCGAGTATTTTCGGATGATGACGCTGTCCTTCCTGGCCCTGCGTCTCAATGTCTCGCCTGAAACGGTCGATTCCAACCACTCTTTTCTGATGTCTTTCGTCGAACCAGGGGCCCGGGAGGAATTTAAAAAAGTCCTCCAGGAAGAGGCTGCACAAATTAAAGCCAATGATGTGAATTCCACATTCTACACCACAGAAATCAATGTCTATCCCGTTGACGGCCGCATCGATGTTCGTGGCGTGCTGAAAATGTGGATTGGTAACTCTAAGCCTTCCACGGAAATAAAAACCTACCGGCTTCGTCTGAAGTACACAGGAGGCTTTACCCGTATCGGCCGGTTCTATGAGGTGACCAATGAAAAATAACCTTCCGGCGTTATTGTTTGGTACAGCCATGATGGTCGTTGTGCCCCCGGCTGCGCAGGCACAGTCACCTGCCACGATCAGCTTCCCACAAGGAGGCCAGTTCCGGCTGAGTATCAGCAATACCGATCCCAATATGATTTTTATCCCTGGTGACAAAGTCACCGCCATCACCGCGCCAGGGGGAATGCTGGCAGACAAGCGGCTGACAACGGCCGGAGGTGTGCTGTTCACCTCGGTGGCCACACGTACTTTCACGATTTTTGTAGAAACTGCGCTGGGCCAGACCTTCTCTGTCGTCGCCACGCCGGTGAAAGGTGAAGGCCGCGTCTATCGACTGATGAGCGCAGAACCGCCATCACGGCTTGAAACCCGTAAATGGGAAACCGCTCAGGCTTATGAAAAGCTGCTAATCAGCCTTAACCGTGCTGTGTTGACAGGCGACATACCTGATGGCTACGGCGAAGTGAAACCTCTTTCTGACGGTATCCGTCTCCCCGGTGGTTTTTCTGTTACTCCCCTGAAAGCCTGGGCAGGCGACCAGCTGCGTGCCGATCGTTATGAACTGCGCAATGCCAATACCTGGGGTGTGGCGCTGCGGGAGCAGGACTTCTGGAAGCCCGGCGTTCGTGCCGTGATGTTCGATAACAACGCACAGACTCTGATGGGCGGAGGAAGAATGACCGTCACCGTTATCCGTGAAAACGGGGAGGGTGAAGATGGCCAACGTTAATAAAGTCGTCCGCCGTCGTCAGGTTGCCCTGTTTATAGCTCTGGTTCTCGGGATTAGTGCTGGCGGTGCCGGGACCTGGATGGTCTCAGAGATGAACCTGAAGAAAGCGCCCGCCGCCAAAGTGCCAAAAGGAGAACCCGCGCCGGATATGACCGGAGTGGTCAATCAGTCCTTCGATAACAAAGTCCAGCGTTCCGCCATTGCGGAAGCACAGCGGCTTAACAAGGAAACGCAGACAGAGATTAAAAAGCTGCGTACTGAAATGGGGCTTGTCAGTCGCGACCTTAAAGGTAGTCAGGATCGCATTCGTGAACTGGAAGACCAGAACCAGTTGCTGCAGACACAGCTTGAGGCCGGGAAGAATTTTGACTCCCTCAGTGCCGAACCCCTGCCGGGTGCGCTGGCCTCTCAGGGGAAACCTGTACCCGCGGGTAATGTTCCTCCCCCGACCAGTTTCTGGCCAGCAGGTGGCGGACAGGCCCCGGCCGCACCGGTGATGACCCCCGTTCCGCGTCCGGGAATGATGGACAGTCAGGAATTCAGCCTGCCGGATACCGGGCCGAAAAAGCCCCGTTTCCCGTGGATTTCTTCCGGCAGTTTTGCTGAAGCGATCGTCGTGGAAGGAGCTGATGCCAATGCGTCCGTTACCGGCGATAAAAATACCGCCCCGATGCAGTTGCGTCTCACCGGCAAAGTTCAGATGCCTAACGATGAAGAGTTCGATCTGACTGGTTGCTTTGTGACCCTGGAGGCATGGGGGGATGTTTCCAGTGAACGAGCCATCGTTCGTAGTCGCTCAATCAGCTGCAAGCTGGGCGATGACGACATCGACCAGAAGATTGCCGGTCATGTGTCCTTTATGGGCAAGAACGGTATCAAGGGCGAAGTTGTTATGCGTAATGGCCAGATCCTGCTTTATGCCGGGGGCGCTGGCTTCCTGGACGGGATCGGGAAAGGTATTGAGAAAGCCTCTTCCACTACCGTGGGTGTCGGCGCAACCGCCAGCATGAGCGCCGGCGATATCGGCCAGGCAGGGCTCGGCGGTGGTGTCAGTTCTGCGGCCAAAACACTCTCCGATTACTACATCAAACGCGCCGAACAGTACCACCCCGTCATTCCAATCGGTGCGGGCAATGAAGTCACGCTGGTTTTCCAGGACGGCTTCCAGCTCGAAACACTGGAAGAAGTGCGTGCGAAAGCGGCTGCACGTAAGAAACAAAATCAACCTTCTGCCTCATCCACGCCAGCTGCCATGCCGGGTAACACGCCGGACATGCTGAAGCAGCTGCAGGACTTCAGGGTAGGGGACACCGTCGATCCGACGACTGGACAGGTCGTCACACAGTAAACGGGGCCGGGAAACCGGCCACAACGACACAATCCGGAATAGTTAGTGCCCTGGAAGACGACAAAGGGATGGGCGGTAGCGTGTCCGGGCACATACACAGGAAAGAGTGATGGCAGACGTACTGGACCAGTTGCAGGAGCAAGAAGACCTGATTCACAGGCTGCACATTCAGGCAGTCAGACAACAGTTAAGTGTTAAAGGTGAAAGCCTTACCCGGTGTGAATGTTGTGGAAACCGTATTCAGGAACGGCGTCAGAAAGCGATACCTGGCGTGCGTACCTGCACGGAGTGCCAGCGGGTATTGGAAATTCGGGAAAAAAATTATCAGAGGTGAGCGATGGGAAGCAGAAAAGTCAATGTGATGGTCGTGGGGGAAACCGGGACTGGCAAAACTACGACACTCAGTCAGGTCACTCGAATTTTCCTGGCAAAGTCTGACGTAAGCCAGCTCAGGGAACTGTATTCCGGTGATGACGGGGAGAGGCTGGCGGAGGCTATTCGTCAGAACTGCAACATCTGGTATCCACTGAAGCCAGGGGACGGGCATCATGATAAATAAAACTCTGACCCTCATTTTATATTGCCTTCGCTGGCTGGCATGGGCTGTTCATTATCTGGTTATCTGGCCTGCCGGAGCGCTGGTACTGATTGTAGCTCTCGTGTTCTGTCTTGATAAAACTACGCCGGGAATGGTTGTGGTGGATTATCTGCAGGAGGCCGGGAATATCACCGATGGTCAACGCTGGACGTGGCGAGAGTGTACGAAACAGATACCTGCTGGACTCCCTGCCTCATCTGAACTTCCAAAAAGTACCGACCGTTTTCAGCCGGACGCGTGCCCGGAGGTGGTCTCCGACGCCAGAGGTTATGCAGCATATGTTGACCGTACTTTGATGAGAACGCTGAACTGGTTGTGGGTTCTGATGGGGTTGACTTATGCCGGACTGGCCTGGCTTCTGGGCATCAGACCGTATTTTCCCCGCTATGTATTTGTCAAAGTCGCAAATGACAAGGGGTATATCCGCTGTGCTTCATCCCGATCTTGTCCGGAGCGGGGGATGGGAGTTCCGGCAATTTTCCCGGTGAAAAAGAAATCCGAAAAACACCAGGGATGCGATGTGTATGCATCTTCTCTGTCCTCCCTGACTGTCAACAAAAACGCTAAATGGCCCGAAAACGAAAGCGAGAAATGATGATGGATATTTCTTCATTACTTCTACGAGATTTTAGCGATCTGACCAGGCCGGAGTTAATTGCACGGTTGAGGCGCCTGAAGATCCTTCAGGCACGAGTGGAGTACACCCGTGACAACTTTTCTCCCCGGCAGCTAAAGGCATTCGCCCTGGCCATCCTCCTTCTGGTCATGGCTTATGCATTAACCGATTCCTTAATCTTCAGCGGCATAACCTGCCTGGTCACACTCATTGGAGTACTGCGTTATTCCCGGTTACCCATGACATGGCACACACAGCTAAAAGACGGTATCTCCCGGTTCGAGAGTCTTCGAAGTTCTCCGCTTCGTCAGATGGATGAAGCGGATGCCTATTATGACTGGCATTACGCCTCTTATTGTCTGGCTGCTGAAATCCAGCTTATTTACTCCGCGCTTTCGCAGCCAGCCAGCCCCTTCAGCGCATAATTTTTCAGGAAATATCAATGAAAAAAATCACACTTTTGCTGGCAGGCAGCGCCCTGCTGTTATCCGGTTGTGCCGGTGTCAAAAGCAGTTTCGATTGCGATGCCACAACGTCTGATACCTGTATGACCATGACGAAGGCCAATCAACTGGCCCGTGACAAGGCGGCAAAACAGGCGGGAAAGCCGGTTGCGGGCGGACTGCCTTCCCTGGTTAATCTTCCGGCCACCTCTGCGGCGGCGGTTCCGTCTGCATCCCGTTCCGTCGTCAGTGTCCCTTCCGGCGCGCGGGTAACCAGCAACAGACCCGCTGTATCAGCTGGCACCGCAACAGGTATAAGCACGAACGCCGCAGCGTCAACACTGACACCCCGTCCGATTGCCGTAACGCCGATAACACCTGTTTCACGCACAAATGTGTCCGCAGTCACTCCGGCACCCTCATGCCAGAGCGTGCGTTGTGACAATCCAGGCTCCGTGCACCCACAACGCAGCCAGGACCAGATAGCCACGGTCTGGATTGCGCCCTGGGTGGACAGCGATAACGCCTTCCATCAGCCCGGTCGGGTGTCCTTTGTGGTCAGTCCTGCCGACTGGGTTCTTCCGGCCCGGGTAAATTAAGGAGTTTCGGGTGAAAAAATTTCTGAACGTACTGGAAAATCTGCAGAACGCTTTCCGGATGCCGGATGGCGCGTCGGAGATGACGCGCAACCTGGCCAGCCTGGACTTTCCGCAGCTTACCAGCGTCCTGCCATACCGTGATTATGACCGTGACAGTGGGCTGTTTGTGAACCGCAGTACGGTGGGTTTTCTGCTACGTGCAGAGCCCCTTATCGGCGCTAACGAACAAATTGTGTATGTGCTGGAAGATCTCATCAAAAGCAAGCTACCGCGTAAGACGCCGATATCATTCCACCTGGTATCCAGCAAGCTGATCGGTGATCAGCTTGACCGGGGCCTGTCTGAGTTCCGCTGGCAGGGGAAGCATGCTGACAAATTTAACCGTATCACCCGGGCATATTATCAGCGCGCTGCGCAGCAGCAGTTCAACAGCCCGACCGGCCTGCCGCTGACCCTGCGTGACTATCGTCTGTATATTTCTTACTGCGTGAAGGCGAAGAAGCGGACGGCGGCCGTGATGACGGAAGTCGCTCATACCCTGAAAGTGCTGCGTTCCTCTCTGGACGCGGCAAAAATTTACACGCAGGCGGCCGATGACCAGGAGCTGGCTACGCTGGTTCACGGGATGCTGAATGCCCGTCATGATCAGTTGTACCCGGATGAGGTTCGTGTCGGCAAATTTGATGAGCTGCATCAGCGCTGTGTTGACCAGCGTATCGGTATCGATGTGCGTCCGGATGATGTTCTCATTAGTCTTGCCGACCGTCAGGGCAGCGTAACCTCCACGCGGGCTATGAACTTCATGCTGGAGAACAACCCGGATATGTTCATGCTGTGGATGGGGGGGGATAACCTGTCCAACCTGCTCAGCCCGGACCTGACCATCGCCAGCCCGTTCGTCATCACGATGGTGATGGAGGCCGAAGACCAGGTGGCGACGCAGGGGGAAGCCACGCGCAAATATCTCGACCGGGATAAAAAAGCAAACTCTCCCTATGCCACCCTGTTTCCCGGCGTGGCAAAACAGGCTAAAGAATGGAAGGAAATCCGCGAGCATCTTAACAGCAACCAGACCTGTATTGTCCGCTATTACTATAACGTCACCACGTTCTGTCCGGATACGGATGAGGATGCGCTGGTCTGCGAACAGCAGGTCATTAATACCTTCAAGAAGAATGGCATAGATCTGTTTTCCCCGACCTATATGCAGTTCCGTAACTGGATAGCGATGATCCCCTTCATTCATGCGGAAGGGCTCTGGGAAGACATCAAAATGGGCGGGGCCACGTGCCGGGCCGAAAGTATCCAGGCCGTGAATCTGCTGCCGGTGGTAGCCGACAACCGGCTGTGTCAGGGAGGATTGTTGACGCCGTCCTACCGCAACCAGCTGGCGTTCCTCGATATCTACGGGGACGGGATGGGTAACACCAACTACAACATGGCGGTCACCGGCACCTCGGGGGCAGGCAAGACCGGTCTGGTACAGCCTATTCTGCGCAGCGTGCTGGACTCCGGCGGTATTGCCTGGGTGTTTGACATGGGGGACGGCTACAAGTCGTTCTGTGAGAACGTGGGTGGCACATACCTTGACGGTAAGTCACTCAAATTCAATCCGTTTGCCAACATTTCCAATATCAATGAGTCAGGGGAACGTATCCGTGACCAGCTGGCTGTGCTGGCAAGCCCTAACGGTACGCTGGATGAAGTCCATCACAGTCTGCTGCTGCGCGGGGTACAGGAAGCCTGGGAAGCTCACAAGGAAAAAGCCCGAATTGACCACGTCGTCCAGAAGCTGACGGCCATCCGTGAGGATGATAAATACCAGAACTCGCCGGGTATCACCAACCGACTGGATGAAATTATCGAGCTGCTCGGTAAGTACTGCTCCTGGGGAATTTACGGCGAATACTTTAACAGTGACGAGCCGTCACTGACCGATGATGCCCGCTTTATCGTCCTGGAGCTGGGGGGCCTGCAGGACAAGCCTGATCTGCTGGTTGCGGTGATGTTTTCCCTCATCATCTACATCGAAGACAAAATGTACCGCACGCCGCGCAGCCTGAAGAAATGTTGCACCATCGACGAAGGCTGGAAGCTGCTCAACTTTAAAAATGAGAAGGTCGGTCAGTTCATTGAAACCGGCTACCGTACTGTACGCCGCCACCGTGGCGCGTTCATCACCATCAGCCAGAACATCAAAGACTTTGACGCCGATGATGCTTCCGGAGCTGCAAAAGCGGCCTGGGGTAACTCTGCCTTCAAGGTGATCCTCAAACAGGATGCCTCTGAGTTTAAGCAGTATAACCAGAACCGTCCCAACCAGTTCAGCGAGCTGGAGCGCAGTGTTATCGGCAAGTTCGGTGATGCCAAAGACCAGTGGTTCTCCTCCTTTATGCTGCGCATCAACGATACCTGCAGTTTCCACCGTCTCTTTGTCGATCCGCTCAGTCGAGCGATGTTCAGTTCAAAGGGTGATGACTTCGAATTTATCCGCCAGTGCCGGGAACAGAACATGGATATCCATGACGCCGTATACCAGCTGGCACAACGTAACTTCCCTGATGAGATGCGCGAACTGGAAGCGCTTGCGGAGGCCGCATGAAAACGGAACAACAGGTTAACGACACTCAGTCAAAACCCACAACTGCCAGAAAGACCCTGACTCAACGCGAACGCCAGAGGCGTCGCTGTCTGCGTAGCCTGCTGCTGGTTGCCGCCACCATCCTGTGTATTAACGCTGCTGTCACGTCGTTGCTGATTAGCTGGCGTACGCCAGTGGTGGTGTCATTTGATATGAAAAAAACGCTGGATCAGTTCACTGAACAGGCCGGCGCTCAGTCACTGGATGAGCCTCAGACTAAGGCACTTACCGAACGATTTATGAACAGCCTCAATGCGGAGTTGCAGGAATGGCAGCGCCGCCATGATGCACTCATCCTGGTGACGCCCGCAGTGGTCAGCGGGGCGGGCGACATCACTGATGAGATTCAGACAGGGGTGGCACACCGAATGGCGGCGGGAGGCGGCAACTGATGAAAAAAGGGCTGCTGGCACTGTTGCTGATTTCCGGCGTAGCACAGGCAAAAAATCTGGGGACATGGGGGGAAATGTACCCCATTGCTGAGCAGGACATGCTCACTACCATCCAGACCCGCCTGAAGGCAATGGAGGCCAGCGGTGAGATGGCCCGGGAGCAGGAAGCATTCAAACAGCGTGTCATTGAAAACACTCTACGTCCCATGCCTGTTGAAGGGCTGACGCTGGCGAAGGAGAACACCACGCACTATATCGATCCATCACTGACGGTCAGTGAAGATCTGAAAGACCATCAGGGGCGGGTGTTCGCTCGTAAAGGGCAGGTGATTAACCCGCTGGATACCGTACCGTTCACCGACACGCTCTATTTTATTGATGCAGATAATCCGCAACAGCTGTCCTGGATGAAAGCGCAGAAACCCGGAACGTTGACTTACCGCGTCATTCTGGTCAACGGCGATATCCGTGAGGCGACCAAAGCCCTGGACACGCGTATTTATTTTGACCAAGACGGCACGCTAAGCAGGAAGTTTGAACTGAAATCTATCCCTGCGCGGGTGACTCTCTCGGAAGACCGACGTCGCCTTCGGGTAGATACTTTTGCGCTCCCTGGCCCCGGAGAAGCCCATGAATAGGTTACTTATTCTGTTACTCATGGCTTTTGCCTTCAGCTGGTCGTCAGTGAGCAATGCTGCCACTACCAGCGCTTCCGTGGAGTGCGAGGGACGTTTTGTAAACCCGATCACCGATGTCTGCTGGGAGTGCATTTTCCCGGTCACCATTGGCAATGTGCCTGTGGCAAAGGGACGTCAGCCGGATACGCCGAATCCTGGCATGCCCATCCAGTTTTGTCCTATGGGGATTTTCTACCGTGTGGGACTGGCCATTGGCTACTGGGAGCCGATGGCGCTGACCGATGTTACCCGTTCCCCTTACTGCATGGTGAATCTGGGCGGGTTCAATATCAATGTGGGTAATGTCGGTACCGGGACAGGCGGGCAGGAGAACAGGGCCAACCCCGGCGCGTTCTACCATGTCCACTGGTACAAATATCCGCTGACGTACTGGCTCAACATAATCACATCAATGGGCTGTCTGCAGGGAGGAGACATGGACATTGGGTATCTGTCTGAACTTGATCCGATGTGGGACAGCAGCTCGCTCAGCATGATTATCCAGCCTGAAGCCATTCTGTTCGGCAACGTGATTGCGCAGGCAGCCTGTGCGGCTGATGCCGCCGCAAGTCTGGTGCATATGCCGCTGGACCCCCTGTTCTGGTGTGCTGGTAGCCAGGGAAGTATGTACCCCTTTAACGGCTGGGTATCGAATGAATTCAGCCCGATGCAGACCTCGCTGCTTCTCAGTGAACGTATGGCATTCAAGTTGCACCGGCAGGGCATGATCATGAACTCCGTTGGGGCTGATACGGCGGTTTGCTTTGAATATCCATCTCCCATCATTCCGAAAAGTCGCTGGCGTTATCACCTGGTCAATAAATATCCCGATGCAGGGCAGTGTCATCCGCTGGGCCGCAGCGTGACCCGCTGGGAAACCGGCAAGAACATGCCCAATGACCGTCGAAATTTCGGGTATCTCTTCTGGCGTAAACGCAACTGCGTTTTCCTTTAAGGAGCACAGTATGTTTGTGAACAAAAAAAAGTATGAACTTGTCCTCGCCCGATATGAACTGGCCGCCTCTCGCGCCGACCAGGCTGAACAGGTACTCGCGCAACTTTACGATATGGCGCTGAAATATGGTGGGCTTTACAAGTGCATTCTCGAATGCCGTGAAGCGGCAATGGCCGTGAATCAGCCCGGTCGGGAAAGCACAAAGCTGATCACGGAGCGACTGGCCTTTATCGACAGAAGATTAAGCGATTTGCTTCCATTCCTGACGCAACAGATGCAGGACGGAGAAAGGCTGATGTGGAACGACATGCTGAAAAGCCGCTCTGCCGCAATGGCTTATGGCCTCGAACTCCAACAGCTAGAGGAGGAAACCCTGTGAGCAAAACATTGATTTTCCTTCTCGCTCTGTTGAGCTCAGGGCTGGCTCAGGCTACTGAACACACGGAAAACCGCCAGTTTATCAAGGAGCAGCTCAGACTGGACCGTCAGCGATTTCAGTCTCTGCAAACCCCGGATTTCCTGAAGCAGGACCGTCCGGTAGCGCCGCAGGATCAGTCGTTTCTCGACGCCCAGGCACAGCAATTCCGGCAATCCATGCAGCCCGGAGAGCGCCCCGTTAATGCTGCGCTGGTTTTTGTTTCATTCTCGATGCCGTCTGATGAACTGAAGCAACGAGTTCAGGATGCGGCAGCGCTGAATATTCCGGTGGTTATCCGGGGGATGGTGAACGGCGACATGCGGGCTACGGCGAATGCTGTCGCCGGTCTGGTGAAAGAGAGCAATACCGGTGGCGTGCAGATAGACCCAACCACCTTTCGTAAGTACAACATCACCGCCGTACCGGTACTGATCGTCGCCTGCGGTAATCAGGGCGATAAGGTAGACCGCCTACAGGGTGATCTCACGTTGCATCAGGCGCTGAAGCGCGTTGCTGAAGAGGGGGACTGCGCACAGACCGCGAAAAGCCTGCTGGGCGAGGGGGTGCAATGAAAAGGAAACTCTCTTTATTTGTGTTTACGGCATCGGTTTTTATGGTGCAACCGCTCATCGCTAACGAGCAGTTTAATCAGGGCATGCAGCAGGGGAAAGCGAACAAAGGGCAGGGGGCTGATGCCATTCAGGGATTTAAGCCAGCTGAAGTCATCCCGGGCTACACGACATCTCCCTCTGAAAGCGGATACTACGGTGGGGTGACCTCATCAGGTGTGGATATGACATCCCCGGGTTCTGCTGCGTTGAACAGTTCTGAGGCCGGTAAAACTATTACGGAATCCATTCTTAATACTCCCGCAAACAACAAACCGTCGCTGGATGCACCATTTATTTCCGAGGGACTGGATATGCAGGCGAAAGCGGAAACCATTACCGGCGGCGGTTTTGATGGATGTGTGGACCAGCCTGCGAGTTTTACCGAAATCACCACACATCAGTGTCTGCGGGACACGAAAATTGAGCAGTACTGCACCCGCACCGCGACCATTGCCGGCGACTGGAAGGAAACTACAGAGGTTAAAACCTACACCCTTACCGCCTTTAATTTCAGCCGTTCCGGAAAGCAGATTGTGTTCAGTGTGGCTGCCCCTGAAGCCGGCATCATCCACAGTGCAAGCCTGAACGTGACCACCCAAAATTATCTCTGGAATTCCCGAGCCAGCTTTATGAATACCACATTCAACCTGACCTGGAATGACACCATTGCACTGGGAGGCGCGACAGGGATGGTGCTGACCAAAGGACAGACTCTCAGCGGCACAAGCTGCAGCGGGAACGGCAGTTGTACCGGTTCGCTGGATGACATCATCTTTAACCAGTTCGTCGGGGGTAGCTCTCGTTTCACGCTGACGCTGGTGATGCAGGTGAAAAGCCGGGAATGGGTACCGCGGGTAGAGTGGTCGGAAAGCTGCCCATTCAGCAAATCTGAAGGCGCAATGACCGGTTCTCAGTGTGTGGAGCCGGGAGGCACCCGGACCGTCGTTGTTGAGGGAAAAACCTACAGCATTCATCAGGACTGCTGGAAATGGCAGGACACCTACCTGGCACAGACCGAGACAGAAGGAACCTGCGGGGAGTACATGAAGGACTCCGCCTGTACAGTGACGCGCAGCCAGTGTGCGGATTCCGTAGATGGTTTTTGTGTGAGCCAGCAAGTGACGTACTCCTGTGAGCGGAAAAAAACGGGTAACGGGCAGATTTGCGGTGGTGAGTTTTTCTGTACTGACGGCAGCTGCGCGCAGGGCCAGACCGGAACCAGCAATATGTTTGGTCAGGCCGTCTCCGCGCTGGCCGCCGTCGCTGCCGCAGGCGAGGACGTGGCTGAGCTGAACGGAGAGAATGTCAGGGCATTCACTGGCGAGGCCAAATCCTGCAAAAAGATGGCTGCGGGCTTCAATAACTGCTGCAAGGACTCCGGATGGGGCCAGGATGTGGGGCTGTCGAGCTGCAGCAGCGATGAAAAAGCGCTGGGCAAGGCCAAAGAGAAAAAACTGACGGTCTATGTCGGGGAATACTGCAGTAAAAAAGTCCTCGGCGTGTGTCTCGAGAAAAAGCGCGGCTACTGCCAGTTTGATTCAAAACTGGCCCGTATTGTCCAGGAGCAGGGGCGTCGTGACCAGCTGGGCGTTGGCTTCGGTAGCGGAAAGTCTCCGGACTGTCGTGGCATAACGGTGGACGAACTGCAGCGCCTCGATTTTGGGGTGATGAACTTCAGTGATTTTTACAGCGACCTCGATGCCGGCAGTGACATTCCGGAAGACCAGGCGTTACTGAAAAAAGCGCAGGACATCATCGCGGAAAAAATGCAGGAGAACGCGCCATGAGATGTATTGCCGGTGCGCTTGCCCTGATGATGGCAGCATCGCTGCATGCTGCTCCTGAGGATGTGCTGGCACCTGACTATGCCCGGGAAGAGGGATGGCAGTGGTACAACCCCAATGCTGAAGAGCCAGAACCCGAACCGGCGTCGCCGCCGACACTACGGGAACGTCTGGCCAGCATGACACCATCAGAGCAGAAAAAGGTACTCCAGCAGGCTACTCGTGAAGCGCTGGACACCGCCATTCTGTATCCATCTGCGGAGAACTTCCGCCGCTTTATGACATTACAGAACTTCTGGACTGACCGGGCAACGGACTTCACTCAGACGGCAAAACTGGCCCGTCTGAAGTATCCGGAGCTGGATTACAACGTGAAGCGCAGCCATTACAACGGCACGGTGGAAGCCCGCTTGACTGAAGAGAAGAAAGTCCAGAGTGCGGTTATCAGCCAGGTGGCGCAGCGTTATGGCCTGTTCTTTTTCTACCGGGGCAACAATGCTGTCGACAATCTGATGGCCGGGGTGATACGAACTTTCTGTGAAGATCGTGGGATCAGCCTGATGGCCGTCAGCGTGGACGGTAAACTCAGTGACCAGCTTCCACAAAGTCGCCCTGACAGCGGACAGGCTGAAAAAATGCGTGTCACCCACTTCCCGGCCACGTTTCTGGTCGACCCGAAAACTCACCAGTGGCAACCCCTTGCATGGGGGTTTATGAGCCACGATGACCTGGATCGTCAGATGGTCAGCGTTCTTACTCACTTTGCACCTGACTACTGATAACACCTGTTTTGAGGTAACCCATGCTTATTACTGTATTGCGGACCGCCATCCTGATGGTGGCGATGCTGTCCGGCTGTCTGCAGGCCGGGACACTGGATGATATTCGTGCTCTTGAAGCCGCAAAAACAGGCCGGAGCGCACCCGCGATGGATGCGCTCAGCCTGCCAGAAAACGGGGCGGCAACAACCACAGACCGTGCTGCTCAGAATACCTCACCCGTCTGGTATTCGTTGAATGATGGCAGGAAAGTTAACCTGCAGGACTGGAAGGTAGTGCTGTTCATGCAGTCGGCCTGCCAGTACTGCCGCCAGTTTGCTCCGGTTCTAAAAGCCTTTTCTCAGCAAACCGGTCTTGACGTTTTCCCTATTAGCCTTGACGGGAAGGGAGATGCCGAATTCCCCGATGTTCTGCCAGCAACGCCGGATGTGATGGTGGAATATTTCCAGAGTGGCCTGCCGGTGGCCACGCCAACCACCTTTCTGACCAACGTCAATACGATGGAAACCTGGCCGCTGCTGCAGGGTGCCGCAGGGGCTGGAGAATTCCGCACCCGCCTCGATGAAGTACTTCGGATGGCGCTGGATCGTCAGGCCGGGAAAAGCATTCCACTCAACGCTCAGGGAAAACAATAATGCGACTGAAACCGCTCTGCCTGGCCTTTGCGCTGGGCCTGTACAGCGCAGGAACGGCGCATGCCGCGCTGCAGGATGACATGAATTCATTCTTTAATGACATGAGTTATGCCAGCAACACCACCTCGGCAAAAGCCTGGCAGGGGCAGGCCGCACGTTATGTCTCCGGAGGCTCGTTCTACGCGCGCACCGGCAACAAGAACATTCAGCTGGTTTCCATAAGTCTGCCGTCCATCAACGCCGGGTGCGGCGGGATTGACGTGTATCTGGGGGCGTTTTCCTTTATTAACTCCGACCAGATTATGGCGTTTGTGAAGCAGACGATGGCGAACGCGGCAGGCTACTTCTTTGACCTTGCGCTGGAAACCACCGTACCGGAACTCAAGGCCGCTAAAGACTTTCTGCAGAAGATGGCCGCTGATATTAACCGGTTCAATATGTCCAGCTGTCAGGCGGCAAAGGCGATGGTCGACAGCGTGGCATCGCTGTGGGGCGAGAGCCAGCAAAACGTCTGCCAGTCTGTTGGCGGGCAAACCAGCGTGTTTTCGGACTGGGTGGCTTCCCGTCAGGGCTGTACCTCCGGCGGCAAATACGGCTCCGTCGCTGATAAAGCCACCGGCGCGGAAAAGGACCAGGTACTGAAGGATATCAACCTGATGTGGGATGCGCTCGGCAATAGCTCGCTCAGCAGCAACGCAGAGCTGCGTCAGTTCGCCATGAGCATCAGTGGTTCGGTGATTTTCGGCAGCAACGGCGAATTGCGGATACTGTATTCAATGGCATCGGACCGCAGCCTGCTGACAGCGATGATGAGCGGGGGGACGGCAAAGGTATACGTCTGCGATAACCAGAATAAATGCCTGTCCCCGACTCTCAATAACGTGACGATTTCCGCAGACAAATCGCTTATTAAGATGGTGCAGGACATGCTGACCAGCATTGAGAACAAGGCCATCACCGACACGCCGCTGACGGAAAAAGAGAAGCAGTTCATCAACAGTACCTCCATCCCCATTCTCTCCTGGATTGTGGACCAGTCGTCACTGAGTGTCTCTCAGTCCCTGTTTGCCCAGCTGACGGATTACATCGCGGTTGACATCTATCTGCAGTATCTGGAAGCCGTGATGAAGGTGGTTAACGGATCGCTTGCCACCAAAGATTATCCGGGCGCCAACATGAAAGAGCTGAAAAGCGGGCTGGCCGACGCGCGTCAGGCGCTTAACTCGCTGCGTATGGAAGTGCAGATCAAAGAAGATGCCCTTATCTCCGCGCAGCAGCAAATCCGCTTTATCCGCCAGCAGGTCTCCTCAAAGATGAGCGATCGTGTGCTGGGCAACTACCAGTTCAGTAGGGTGAATTGATATGGCCGTTGATACGATTTACACCGTTGCCGGCGGGGCGTGGTTTCAGGATACGCTCAATGGCGTGGCGGCATTTTTTAACAGCAGGGCCGGAGACTCACTGATAGCTATGGCCACCGCCGTATCGGTGATTGTCGGGGCGGCAACCTATATCCGGACACGCAATATTATGGATCTGGTCAAATGGGCCGGGTTTTATGTCCTGGTGATTGCCGTTCTGGTCGGGGACAAGCGGAACGTGCAGATTATTGACCTGTCTGAACCAGCGGCCATCTATCAGGTGGATAATGTCCCGACTGGCCTTGCAGCCCCGGCCAGCCTGATCACCCGTATTGGTGCAGGTATGGCACAGGTTTACGATTTTGTGTTTGCCCGGCCGGACGCGCTGACTTACAGCAAAACCGGGATGCTGTTCGGCGCGCAGTTGGCGGCGGGGAGCAGTGATTTCCGGTTCTCTGAGCCGGAAATTCAGCGCATGTTCTCTGATTACGTTCATAACTGCGTGGTGGGTGACATTATGCTGAACAATAAGTACAGCATTGGCGACCTGATGAATTCTACAGACCCATACGCGTTGATATTCAGTAAACCCAGTCCTCTGCGTGGTCTGTATGACAAAAACCGCAATTTTCTGACCTGCGAGCAGGCCACAACCAAAATAAACACTGATTCGAGTGATATCAGTGGACGGAATATGTTCCCGTTTCTCCAGCAGGTGCTTAACCGGATGCACGGTTTCACGAACCAGGTCTTTGGTCCGACAAACGGTGCCAGTACGGCACTGTTCACCGAAATGCTGGGCGACAGCTATAACTATTTTCACGGCAATTCCATGACCTCCACCGAAATCATCCGCAAGAACGTGGTGATGAATGGCCTGCGCAGTGGTCTGGAGAGCTTTTCAGCGCAGAATGGCGATACGGCCGGACTGGTGAACACCGCCACGCAGACATCGATGGCAAAAATGCGCCTGTCTCAGGCGACCAGTGCGTCCATTGCTGCCAACACGCTGCCGGTGATGCACAGCGTTCTGCTGGGCATGACAATGGCGCTGTTCCCGGTGCTGATTGTTCTGGCCGTGGTGAGTTCCCTGTCCTGGACCATTATCAAAGGCTATATCTACACCATTGCCTATTTGCAGATGTGGCCCATTCTGTTCTCCATACTGAACCATGCAATGAACTTCTATCTGCAGGGCAAGCTCAACGGGACGGCGGTGACGCTGGCCACCTTTGACCAGGTGCAGAATACCTATTCAGATATCGGCACCACAGCCGGCTGGCTGGCGCTGTCCATCCCGTTTATCGCCTGGGGGATGGTGAAAGGCCTGGGACAGGTGGTGTCGCAGGCGGGGAACTATCTGGGACAGACCCTGCAGTCAGCCTCCACACAGTCGTCCTCGCAGGCGATTGACGGTAACTGGTCCTATAACAATATGACGACCGGGAATGTACAGGGAAACAAGTGGGACACCAACTACAGTCATCGTGAAGGTCATATGACGAACCAGCTTGAGAGCGGGGCGACGAAAACCCTGACTTCGTCAGGTCAGCAGGTGTTCAATAATGCTGAGTCCATATCAAAACTGCCGGTGGATATCATGCTGGGTAAAACGGCGACAAGCAGTTGGCAGAAACAGCAACGCGATGCTATCAGCGAGGCTCAAAGCCTGAGCAACAGCTTGTCTCAGACCTCAAGCCTGGCGACATCGCAGTTAAACCAGTGGAGTCAACAGCGTGGAAACAGTGATACCACTGTTTCGGGTACAGACACGTCGACTAACAGCAATCTGACCAAAGCACTGAACACCATTCAGTCGATTGGTTCCCGCTATGCCCGCGATGAAAATACCACCCTGGCGGAAGGTATTCGGGCAGCGGCAACTAAAAGTCAGGATATGAGTGCCGGAGCAGGCGGAAGTGCTCAGATTTCTTTCGATTCCGATCGACAGGTTCTGGGTAAAGTTGCTGGACTGGCTACCGGGATGAAAGTCTCGGGAGAGGGGCATCTGAAGGCAGAGTATACCGGCAGGAGTGGTTCTTCGCATGGTACCAGTTCCGATTTGACCCATCAGGGTGGTACAAGCAAAGGTTTCAGTGCGCAGGAACTGAAGGATTTCCGCGACGCAATGGACGTTGTGACGTCTACCCGCGTGACGGACAGCGGCAGCCATACCGACAATGCATCATCATCCCTTGCTAACCAACTGTCTTCAACATTCTCCAGTTTGCAAAGCCAGGCATCGCAGTTTAACGATGCGGTTACCCGTAGTCATGAATACTCTCAGCTGGCCAGTTATGCAGAAAATAACAGTGCCAATATTAACCAGAACTACTCTCAGGAGTTTGTCGGTTATGTCACCAGTAAGCGCCCGGGTGAAGCTGATAAACTATTGTCAGATGCTGCCAGCCCTGAGGTGCGTGCAGAACGTGACAGGCTGGTACAGGAATTTGTGGAAGATCGCATGAAACCACAGTTGCTGCAGGAATTTGAACAAAATAAAGGTCGTACCGGCGACGGAATTGTCGGTGTCGGTGCATCATCAGGCCAAGTAGATCTTCAGGCTGAATACGCTCAGCAGCAGAGCAATATGAATGCAATGGCCAGTGCGAATGGAGTGAAACAAGGTAATGAGGTTGGTGCTGATGTACAACATCGCCGCAGTAGCGCTGAATCTCAGGTCGATAGTGATAAGAATTCTGTGAACTCATCCGGTAATTCTGCCAGGACGGATTACAATCGCTTGCAGAATGAACATGAACAGGGTAATAAAAACTTTAATGAAGCTAAGATCGCGGAAGAAAAAAGGCAAAGTGATAAGATTGGAGACAATAGCATTGGAAGGAATGATTTGAACAGAATCAAGGATGAATTGCAGGATAAGTTTAATAAAGAGTAAGAGAGGGGAAAATGAAACGCTCAGAACTGGAAAAGGATGCTGCATATGTTCTTGATGAGCTTAAGAATCGAGACTATGAGATTCCATCAAATAGCCAGATTCTAAAGGTTGTTTTCAGTAAGCTGGTTATTGTTTACGCCATTCAGTTATTTTTTATTGCTTCCGATGTATTTATTAATGCTGGGCGAGGGGGGTATCATTATTTTGATACATTGGTGATAGCTCTTGGTTCAAATGTTTTTTTTAGTCTTGTTTTTTTAATGTCATCCTATAATTTTGTCTGCATGAGAATTGCATTAGGCAACGAGATAAGAAATCGGTCAGTTTTAATTGGGTTAATTGAGAAAAAGATCCACTTCTATAGTGTTTTTCTCCTGTTCACAAATTCCATAGTTGGAGTGATTTTGCTGTGGGTTGGAGAGAGTTTTGTCTCAGGTCTAGGATTTTCATGGTTTGTGACATTTATTATAAGTGTTCTTTTTTTACAGGGTTCCTTATCCCGATACATGACACCTGCGGTGGTGAGTAGTTTGTCCAAAGTGAAAGAGCTGCTCTCTGCATCCCCAAAATAAGCATATCCTCTGGGCTTTGCATGTGAGCAAATGACCCAACATTTAAAAAAAATTGTTAAGCACCAACCACATCTTGGATGTGGTTATGCTCCTTGCTGTCCATTGTTCATACCCATTATTAATAGGGGATATGGCGGTGGTTCTTCTGGGCATGGTAAACATCATGCGATTTATATAAAATGGTGAAAATATGAAACAGAACGCTAAGTTAATAGTAATTACTATCGCATTGTCCTCCACCCTTGTGTTATCGGGATGTGGAGCGATGAGCACAGCAATTAAGAAGCGTAATCTTGAAGTTAAAACCCAGATGAGTGAAACCGTCTGGCTTGAGCCCTCTTCGCAGAAAACAGTGTATCTGCAAATAAAAAACACCTCTGACAAAGATATGTCAGGACTACAGGCTAAGGTGATTAAAGCGGTTCAGGATAAAGGTTACACGGTGATCACTGCGCCGGAAAACGCACATTACTGGATTCAGGCTAATGTACTTAAAGCTGATAAAATGGACCTTCGTACCGCTCAGGGGTTCCTGACTCAGGGTTATGAAGGTGCGGCTATGGGGGCCGCATTAGGTGCTGGAATTACTGCTTATAATTCAAATTCAGCCGGAGCAACATTAGGTGTCGGTCTGGCTGCCGGGCTTGTCGGAATGGCAGCGGATGCAATGATCGAAGATACTAACTACACAATGGTGACAGATGTTCAGATTTCTGAAAAAACAGCTGCAAGTGTGCAGACTGATAATGTCGCTGCCCTGAAACAGGGAACTTCCGGTTATAAAGTACAGACCAGTACACAAACCGGTAATCAGCATAAATACCAGACTCGTGTGGTGTCTTCTGCTAATAAAGTAAACCTGAAATTCGAAGAAGCGAAGCCGGTGCTTGAAGATCAGCTTGCAAAATCTGTAGCTAATATTCTCTGAGGCGACAGGGTGGTTATTCAATCACTTTGATTTTTAGCTTGCCTTTAGTTAGTAATATCTCCTGACGTTGTCTTACTTCATAAATCAATTGGCGAAAGCGTTTTTTTGTGCTTTGTGATTAGCCTGTCTCTGGGAAATATAATGAGCCTGAATCCTCGCGACTTAACGCAGGGCGGTCAGGTCGCATTCATGCGCCTGAAAATGTTCCTGCAAATAAATAACCTGATTTCTTATTACGTTATTATGGGGACGGTTTTATTTGGCATCGCCGTCCTGCTTATGCGAATGAGTATTCAGAATCTGACCAACGGCATTATTTACTGGTTTGTTCGGGTAATGTCGCCCTTTACTGAAAAAATGGTCAGTCAGCCTGTCTATACCATCCGTTATTACGAACATAACCTGCAGTACAGCGCCAGGCAGGTGTTGAGTGACAGTTACACCATGTACTGCGGCCAACTGCTGAAACAGGAGCTGGTTATTGCAGGATGTGCCGCGCTGCTGATCGCCTTTCTGGCCACACTGGCCGTGTACTGGTATCTCGGGCGTGCTGGCCGTAAACAGAGTGAGGATGAAATTATCGGGGGCCGGGTACTCTGCGAATCGCCAAAAGAAGTTGCCCGGATGATGAAAAAACGCGGGGGAGCATCTGATATTCGTATTGATGACCTGCCGCTGAAGCTGGATTCTGAAATTCAGAATATGGCTATGCATGGCACAGTATCAACCGGTAAATCCACCCTGATGCGCAAGATTTTAAAACAGCTTCGTGACAGGGGCGATCTGGTCATTATCTACGACAAAGGCTGTACGTTCGTTGAGGACTTCTACGACGAATCCCGGGATAAAGTACTTAATGCGCTGGATTCCCGTTGCCCGAACTGGGACTTGTGGGAGGAATGTCGCTCTATCGCCGAACTGGAGAATGCCAGTACGACCCTGATCCCGGCCAGTAGTGGTGAAGATCCTTTCTGGCAGGGCAGTGCGCGCACCATCTTCGCGGAAGGTGCTGAGCGCATGCGTAAGGATGAAGATCGCAGCTACAACAAATTCCTGCGTACACTTCTGGCCATAAAGCTGGACCAACTGCGGGCTTTCCTGGCCGGTACGCCAGCCTCCACTCTGGTTGACGGAAAAATTGAGAAGACAGCCATCTCTATCCGGAGCGTGCTGACAAACTACGTTAAAGCTCTGCGCTACCTGCAGGGCATTGACCGTCCGGGGCGGGAGAAGTTTACCATCCGGGAATGGATGAAGGGCCAGACCGATAAATCGAAGAATGGCTGGCTTTTCATTACCTCCGATGAACAAAACCATGAGTCCCTCAAGCCGCTTATTTCACTGTGGCTCAGCATTGCCGCCACCAGTCTTCTCGCTATGGGGCCGAACCGGCAGCGGCGTGTCTGGTTCTTCTATGACGAACTGGCGTCGCTGCATAAATTGTCCTCATTACCGCGGATTATTTCAGAAGCCCGTAAATTTGGTGGTTGTTTTGTGCTGGGTTTTCAGAACATCGCCCAGATGGAAGAAATCTATGGTCCTAAAGCTGCTGCGGGGCTGTTTGACTTGCTGAACACCAAATTCTTCTTTCGTTCCCCGAGTGCGGAAATTGCGCAGTTTGTGGAAAAAGATCTGGGGGAAACCCGGCGTAAAAAATTCAATGAACAGACCAGCTTCGGCCATGAGCAGGTCCGTGACGGGATTTCCTTCGGCAAGGAGGAAGAGCGTGTCACGGTGGTGACCTATTCAGACGTCCAGAAACTTAACGATCTGCAGTGTTATGTCACCCTGCCCGGTGACTATCCCGTTGTAAAACTCTCCATGAGCTATGAGGCAATGCCCAAAGTGGCAGATGCCCTGTTGCTGCGTGACGTACAGACGAGTCTTGATCAGACGCTTGAGGATGAAATTCGGCGCCGCAGTGAAGAAGAACGGCACAAGTTTGCCGGATTGTTCGAGGGAGAATCGTTGATTCAGGCTGTTCCGGGCGGTGCGTTTATACCGGAGGGGAATCTTTCGAATACCCCTCCCCCTTCTGCCGACCTGGTGGCTGCTGTCCTCGCGGAAGCGAACACGCCTCCTGCGACGTGGCCATTGCAGACAGAGGGGGGGGCCGGCGATGCAGATACCGAAAACACGGTTTCCACTGCAGTTACCGCTGAAGGTGGCTCAGCCTCCACCGGAGGGACTGAGCGTGATATCGAACAGGATTTACCTCAGGATATGCCGCCGGGCCTGAACAGCGACGGTGAGGTTGTGGATTTCGCCGCGTATGAGGCATGGGCTCAGACCTCACACCAGACTCGCGATATGACCCGCAGGGAAGAGGTCAACATCAATCATGCGACAGATAAAACGCATGACTTTGATGACGACAGGGAGGTGTTCTGATGCTCTCAATTTCTTCTATAAAGGGTGATTCGGCCTATTACAGTCATGAAGACAACTACTATGCCAGCGGTTCGCTGGAGTCTCGCTGGCTGGGAGATGGCGCGGAGAAACTGGGCCTGAAGGGCGAAGTCGCCAACGCCGATATGGATGCGATACGTCAGGGCAAACTTCCTGATGGCACTGACCTTTCCAGGATGGTCAATGGCGTGAATAAACACCGCAGCGGCTACGACCTGACTTTTTCAGCCCCCAAAAGTGTATCGATGATGATCCTCATTGGTGGTGATACCCGCCTGCTTGATGCGTGGAACCGCAGTGTGGAAAACGGCATGAAAGAAGTAGAGAAGCTTATCAGTGCGCGCATCACAGACAGTGGAAAAACGGACACAGTTCTGACGGGAAACATGGTGGCCGCACTGTACAACCATGATACCTCCCGTGCTTTAGATCCGCAGATCCATACACATGCGCTGGTGTTCAATACCACGTTTGCGGAAGACAAATGGCGGGCGCTGGCCAGCGATACACGTATGAAAACCGGATTCGGTGAAAATCTGTATGCGCTGCAGGTGGCGATCGGAAACCTCGTACTGCAACCATTCAGACAGGAGGCGGAAAAACTCGGTTATGAAACGGTTGCAGCCGGTAAAAATGGTCTCTGGGAGCTAAAGGATGTTCCTGTTGCGCCGTTTTCGACCCGCAGTCAGGCTATCAGCGAAGCGGCAGGGCCAGATGCGTCCAAAAAATCCCGCGACGTTGCTGCACTCGATACCCGCCAGGCTAAAGCATGGGCCGACCCGGATCTGCTGAAAGCTGACTGGCGCCGGCGGCTGACCGATGAAAAATTCGATATCGATAACTACATCGGCGAGGCGCAGACGCGGGCGGAGCCACCAGGCTCTGCTGTCGGCGGTACAGAGGACATTCGGGCTACAGGCCAGCCTGGTGGTGCGTCTTCTGCTCAGATTTCTGAGTCAGACGTGCAGAAAGCCGTCAGTGACACGATTTCGGCATTGTCGGAGAAGAAGGTCCAGTTTACATGGTCGGAAATGCTGGCCGGCACGGTCAGTCGTCTGCCGTCAGCGTCAGGCCTGTTTGAGCAGGCCCGTGCCGGCATTGATGCCGCGATTGAAGGGCAGCGACTTATCCCGCTTGACCGTGAAAAGGGTATTTTTACTTCCGATATTCACCTGCTGAACGAACTCAGTGTCCATCAGCTGGCGCGCACGGCCATTCAGGAGCAAACCGTGCTGGTCTTTCCTGAACGGGCAAAAGAGCGCGATATGCTGGCAGGTGATGCTGTCTCTGTGCTGACCCAGGATAAAAGCCCGGTGGCTATTCTTGGCGGTCGCGGAGGCGCGCAAACCTTGCGTGAGCGCACGGAAGACGTGGCCATGATGGCCCGCGCACAGGGCCGTGAGGTGATGGTGATTGCAGCCGACGGTCGCAGTGGCCAGTTTCTGTCAGAAAGCCCGCATCTGGCAGGCCATGTAATGCTGCGCTCGCAGATGAATGCAGACACCGTATTGCCGGTGCAGGGCACGGTTATCGTTGACCGGGCGGAGAGACTGTCGCTGAAAGAAACCGTGCTGCTGCAGGAAAAGGCGCTCAGCGCCGGTGCGCAGCTGATTTTTATGGATACGGAAAACCGACAGGGAACGGGGAACGCGCTGTCTGTGCTGAAAGAGGCGGATATTCCACAGTACCGGTTTTACGGTACGCAGCTGCCGGAGGTACGACTGGTCAGCGAGGCGGACAAGCGTACCCGTTATGGCCAGCTGGTGCAGGAGTACGTGCGCCTGTCTGCTGAAGGGCGGGATGTCGTGGCCCAGGTGACCGGTGCCCGGGAACAGCAGCAGCTGACGGAGGTTATCCGGGATATGCGCCGTGATGCGGGTGAGCTGGGCCGGGAGCAGGTGACACTCCGGGTACTGGAGCCGGTGTGGCTGGACAGCAAAACCCGTCATCAGCGTGATAACTACCGGCCCGGGATGGTGATGGAGCAGTGGGACGCTGAGAAGAAAACGATGACCCGGCACACCATTGACCGGGTGGCTGAGGCCACTAACAGCCTGGTGCTGCAGGGGGAAGACGGTAGTCGTCTGACCCTGAAGGTCACGCAACTGGACGGCAGCTGGAGCCTGTACCGCAGCCGGACTCTGGAGGTTTCTGAAGGGGACCGCGTCAGGGCGCTGGGGCGAGAGCTGAAGGGAGCCATCAAAGCGAAAGAGCAGTTCACCGTGGCGGGGCTGGTAAATGGCGTGGTACGGCTGCGCAGCGGCGACCGGGAACTGCGTCTGCCCACTGAACGGGCCGTGAAGCTGGCCCATGACTATGTGGAAGGGACCGGAGCGGGTACCAGCGCGTCGCGCACGGTACTGGCCGCCGTCGGTCCGCGCGGGCTTAATAAACAGACCCTGAACGCGCTGGCGCAGAGCGGCAGCGACATTCGGATTTATACGCCGCTGGAAGGCCGGCAGGCAGCACGCAAAGTGGAGAGTGTGTCTGCCGTGCGACTGGCCAGTGACCAGGTCCGTCAGTCGACCGGCGAGGCAAATCTGGATACCGCCATACAGGCCAGTCGTGACCGCCTGATGTCGGATGCAGAGCAGGCGGTGAGTCTGGCCATCCCGCGCGCGCAGCAGGGACAGGTACACCTCAGTGAAATTGCCCTGCTGTCAGAAGCGGTAAAATCCGGCCAGCCGCTGACTGATGTCCGGACTGAAATCGCCCGGCAGGTGGACAGCGGGGAGCTGATACAACTGGATTCAGTTTCCGGGGCGGGAAACAGGGTGCTGGTTCCGCGAGTGGCGTATGAGATGGAAAAGACCATCATCCGCCATATTGCTGAGGGTAAGGATGCGGTACAGCCCCTGATGGCGCTGACGCCTGCCTCAGTGCTGGCCGGTTTGACGGCAGGCCAGCGGGAGGCCACGCGGACAGTGCTGGAAAACACCGACCGCTTTATGGCCATTCAGGGGTATGCCGGGGTGGGGAAAACCACCCAGTTCCGGGCGGTGATGGGTGCCCTGAACACCCTGTCTGAATCCGTGCGCCCGCAGGTCATTGGCCTGGGACCCACGCACCGGGCCGTGCATGAGATGCGTGAGGCCGGGGTGGAGGCACGAACGCTCGCCAGTTTTCTGAGTGAAACCCGGCTGGCCATACAAGCCGGGGAAACACCGGACTTCCGCAATGTCCTCTTCCTGACCGATGAGAGCTCGATGGGGGGTAACCGTGATATGGCCGAGCTCTACCAGCTGGTTGCCGCAGGCGGCGGACGAATGGTCTCCAGCGGGGATACCGCGCAGCTGCAGGCCATCTCAACCGGTCTGCCGTTCCACCTGGTGCAGCAGCGCAGTGCCATCGATACGGTGGTGATGCAGGAGATTGTCCGCCAGACCCCGGCACTGCGCCCGGCGATTGAAAGCATCATCGCCGGTCAGGTTGATACATCACTGCGCCAGGTGGATGACGTCAGCCCGCAACAGGTACCCCGTCAGGAAGGAGCCTGGGTGCCCGGGAATTCCGTCATGGAAATCCGTGCGCCGAAAAAGGGCCAGGAGCAGGATACTCCCGCTTCCGATGAACAGACACTGACACCAGAGCAATTGTCACTGGTCCGGACCGACATCATTGAAGCCATCCGGGATGACTGGATGGGGCGCACCCCGGAGGCGCAGCAGCAGACGCTGGTTGTGGCAGAACTCAACGCCGACCGTCATGCCATCAATGATGCCATACATACCGCCCGGCATGAGAAAGGCGATACAGGTGCTGAAGAACGCACGTTCACCGTCCTGGAGCCGCTCCGGGTGCCTGACAACGCCCTGCGTGCGGCTGAAACCTTTGCTGAGTACACCGGCGCCGTGGCCATGATGAACGAGCGCTACTGGACTGTGGCGGAGGTGGATATGCAGGACGCCGTGGTCACGCTGCGTAATGCTGACGGGGAGTCGGTGCTGATCTCTCCTCAGCAGAACACTGCACATGATATTTCCCTCTTCACACCCCGCGATCTGACGATCAGTCAGGGGGACAGGGTGCGCTTTACCCGCTCGGACACCGACCGCGGCTATGTGGCCAACAGCCTGTGGGAGGTGGCCGGGTTCACTGACGACGGGGCCATCCGCTTTCGCCAGGGAGATAAGGAGAAAATTGTCGACCCGCAGGCCATGACGGAGGACCGTCATATTGACCTCGCCTATGCCCTGACGGTGTATGGCGTGCAGGGGGCCAGTGAACGCTTTGCCATTGCCCTGACCGGTACCGAAGGTGGCAGGAAAAGAATGGCGTCTCTGGAGTCCACTTATGTGACGCTGTCACGAGCAAAAGAGCATGTGCAGGTCTATACCGACGATCTGGCTGGCTGGAGTACCGATGCCCGGCACTCAAATGCCGGACAGACCGCTCACGACCTGCTGCACCAGAAAAGTGACCACGAATCCGACACCGGCAACCGACTGCTGGCCACCGCCTCACGACTGGATAAAACAGCACTGGGACGCAGGGTTCTGGCGGAAAACGGCCTTGAGGGCGAAACAATGGCGCGCTTCATTGCTGCCGGCAGGAAATACCCGACACCTTATGTAGCCCTGCCGGCGTGGACCCGTCACGGAAAAGAAGCCGGGGCACTGCTGACCGAAATCCG
>Ga0308164_10001382_pt1 | contig 28799 bp, 26 predicted proteins | sample PhyTR2_FD_201031 | JGI IMG/M metagenome (GOLD analysis project Ga0308164, IMG submission 201031) | Phyllosphere microbial communities from UC Gill Tract Community Farm, Albany, California, United States - DLSLT.R2 | ecosystem: Host-associated > Plants > Phyllosphere > Unclassified | place: USA... | reverse complement strand
CCACGATTTCCCGCTCTGCGGGACCAAGGGTCATTCGATTATTGAATGGCCCTTTTGTTTTTTCAGGGTTTGAAAACCCCTCCTTTCTGTTTTTATCTATTGCCACACTCAACTGTAACCGACTCTCGTGCCGATACTGCGTTGGCATGCCGTTCAGGACACTCCGCGTCCTCTATGCGTTCGCAACGCAGTGCGCCGCGAACTACATCCTCGCGCTGCAGCCCTCTTGGTTATACACAAATCTTGTGGGAGCGAGCTTGCTCGCGAAGAGGCCGGTATAGCCCCCAGGAAATAGGGGTTGGATGCATCGTCTTCGTGAGCAAGCTCACTCCCACAGGTCTGTGTCCAGTCTGCACGTACGGTTTCAGGCCTTTTATCCGGGCTTATCCAGACTTGTGTATGACTCTGAGCGCTGTAGCGTGAAGAGCAAAAGGCGTTCGGAGGGGCGCTTTTCATGCCAACGCGTGTGAACGCGCGCCATGACCCGCTACACTCCCGCCAATTACATCCACTCAAGCAGGAGCACGCATGGTCTGGGACCGGGCAACGCCGTTTGTCATCGATCTGAATGTCGCCGCCGAAGACATCGACGGGCTGGGGCATGCCAATAACGCTGTCTATGTGTCCTGGCTGGAGCGCTGTGCCTGGCGTCATTCGCAGTTCCTCGGGCTGGACCTTACCGAATACCGGCGTCTGGATCGGGCGATGGCGGTGGTCAGGCATGAGATCGACTACCTTGCCAGCGCCTACGAGAACGACGGGCTGCAATTGGCGACCTGGATCGTCGACTGGGATCGCCGCCTGAAAATGACCCGCTGCTTTCAGCTCAAGCGTCCTGCCGACAACCTGACCTTGCTGCGCGCGCAAACCACCTTTGTCTGCATCGAACTGTCCACTGGTAAGCCCAAGCGTATGCCTGCCGAGTTCATCGAGGGCTATGGCGCAGCCATCTCTGACAGCGCCGTTCCCAATCCGCACGCCGGGCAGTAAACTGCCGGACTTTTTTTCGAGTGTGACCCATGCAAATTGCTTTGGCGCCCATGGAGGGGTTGGTCGACGACATCCTGCGTAATGTGCTGACGAAAGTCGGCGGCATCGACTGGTGCGTGACCGAATTCATCCGGGTGTCCGAGCGTTTGATGCCAGCGCATTACTTCTACAAGTACGCATCGGAATTTCACCAGGGCGCGAAAACTGACGCAGGCACGCCGTTGCGCCTTCAGTTGCTGGGCTCTGACCCGGTGTGCCTGGCCGAAAACGCCGCGTTCGCCTGCGAGTTGGGTGCACCCGTGCTGGACCTCAACTTCGGCTGCCCGGCCAAGACCGTCAACCGCTCGCGGGGCGGCGCAATCCTGCTCAAGGAGCCGGAACTGCTGCACTCGATCGTCAGCCAGGTGCGCCGTGCCGTGCCCAGACCTATTCCCGTTACCGCCAAGATGCGCCTGGGTTACGAAAACACCGATGGCGCGCTGGACTGCGCCAGAGCGCTGGCTGACGGCGGGGCAGAGCAAATCGTCGTTCATGCGCGCACCAAGGTCGACGGCTACAAGCCTCCCGCGCACTGGGAGTGGATTGCGCGCATCCAGGAAGTGGTCAATGTCCCGGTGGTCGCTAACGGGGAAATCTGGACCGTTGAGGATTGGCGCCGTTGCCGTGAAATCTGCGGTGCGCGGGACATCATGATCGGTCGCGGTCTGGTGGCGCGTCCTGATCTGGCCCGGCAGATCGCTGCAGCGCAGAAGGGCGACGAGGTCGTGCCCATGACCTGGGACGAGTTGCAGCCGATGCTGCGGGTCTTCTGGCAGGACTGTCTGGCGAAGATGACGCTGATTCAGGCGCCGGGCCGGCTCAAGCAGTGGCTGGTGCTGCTGACCAAAAGCTACCCCGAGGCGACTCTCATGTTCAATACATTGCGCCGCGAAACCGACTGCAATCGCATCAGCGTATTGCTGGGTTGCGCGCCCGATTGCTTACCCAGAAGCTGATCCCGACGAACGGCCAAAAAAATCCTGAAAAAAGTCTCTTGAAAAGCGAATGGCTGTCCCTACTTTGGTGATCAAGCGATGCCGAACACGGGTCGCGTAAACCACTCGCTGATAAACAGGAGAATTGTTATGGCTACTGCATTTTCTCTGGCTCCACTGTTTCGCAACTCAGTGGGATTCGACCGCTTCAATGACCTCTTCGAGTCGGCGGCGCGAAATGAGACAACCAGCGGCTATCCGCCCTACAACGTCGAGCGGCACACCGATGACCATTATCGAATCGTGATTGCTGCAGCAGGCATGCAAGAGCAGGATCTCGAGTTGCAGGTTGAAAAAGGTGTGCTGACCGTGATCGGCAACAAGCGCGAGCAAGAAGCCGAAAACGTGACGTATCTGCATCAGGGTATTGCCCGGCGTGAATTCAAGCTGTCATTCAGGCTGGCGGACAATATCGAAGTCAAAGGGGCCGATCTGTCTCACGGCCTGCTGAATATTGACCTGGTGCGCAACGTGCCGGAAGAAGCGAAACCAAAACGCATTCCGCTCAATAGCCAAAAAGCGCTGGAAAACTGATCGGACAGGTGATGTTGAGTCAGCGGCATGTAACGGGGAAGGCGCCTGCGGGGCGCCTTCCTTTTTTCAGTCCTGATGTGCGGTTTGCTGCGCAGGCCCCCTGAGCTCCAGCAGGGACTCGAACTGCGGGCCTGGCAGCGGTTCGCTGAACAGATAGCCTTGATAGGTGTAGCAGCCGACTTTTTCCAGAAACGCCAACTGCTCTGAGGTTTCAACGCCTTCAGCGATCACGTTCAGGTTGAGACTCTGCGCCATGGCGACAATGGCACGGATGATTTCTGCGTCGTTGGGATCACTGGTAGCGTCCTGGACGAAGGACTGGTCGATCTTCAGCGTATCCACCGGCAAGCGCTTGAGATAGGTCAGGGACGAGTAGCCGGTGCCGAAGTCGTCCATCGCAAAGCTGACGCCCAGTGCCTTGAGGCTGAGCATCTTGAGGATGGTGTCGTCCAGGTTCTGGATGACGATACCTTCGGTGATTTCCAGCTTGAGCATGGATGCAGGCAACTGATGCAGGGTCAGGCTGCGTTCCACGCGCTCGATGAAATCGTGCTGCAGAAACTGTCGCGGGCTGATATTGACGCCCATCAGGAATCTGTTTTCCGGGATCAGCCCTTGCTTTAACAGCAGGCCACCGGTTTTACAGGCCTCGTTCAGAATATGGCTGCCGACCTCCAGAATCATCCCGCTTTCTTCAAGTATCTGCACGAACTGATCGGGCGCCAGCAGGCCGTATTCGGGGTGTTGCCAGCGCAGCAGGGCCTCGGCCCCGGTGATGTATTCGTTACGACAGTCGACCTGGGCCTGGAAGTGCAGGTGAAATTCGTTGCGGGTCAGCGCCAGGCGCAAGTCATTTTCCAGGCGCAGGCGCTGGCTGACGGCCTGTTGCATGGATACATGGAAAAACTGTGAAGCGTTACGCCCGCAATCCTTGGCCCGATACAGGGCAATATCGGCGCGCTTGAGCAGATCGGCCGGGGTCAGGCCATCATCCGGAATCAGCACCACGCCGATGCTCGGCGTGACCTGCAGACGATGGCCGTCGAGAAACATCGGCTCGGCCAGCAGGTTGCGCAGGTTGTCGGCCAGCTCCCGGACTTGCCGGGTGACCTCGTCCTGCGAGCCTTCCAGGCCGCAGATCAATACCACGAATTCGTCGCCGCCGAGGCGTGCCACGGTGTCTTCCTGGCGCACGCTGGCTTCCAGGCGCGCGGCGATGATGATTAAAACGCTGTCGCCTACCGGATGGCCGAGCGAGTCATTGATGTGCTTGAAATGGTCCAGATCGAGAAACAAAAGGGCGCCGCGCAGATTCTGGTGCTGGAGCAGCGACACTTGCTGGCTGAGGCGGTCGAGCAAGAGCGCGCGATTGGGCAGCCCGGTCAGTGGATCGTGATAAGCCAGGTGCTGGATCTGCGCCTGGGCATTTTTGAGTTCGCCGATGTCGCGGGCATTCATCAGCAGGCAGGCGGTGTTGTTCAGGGTGATGAACTCGACCGATATATCCAGCACCAGGGGCGCACCGTGCTTGTCTCGCCCGTTCATTTCACGATGATGCACGCGGCCTTTCTGGCGCAGTTCTTCAAGCATGTGTTCGCGCTGCAAGGTGTCGGTCCAGATGCCGACTTCATGCGCTGTACGGCCGAGCACTTCCTGGGCGCTGAAACCGGTCAGGCGGCTGAAGCCATCGTTGACCTCGACATAGCGGCCCGAGTCGATTTCAGTGATGGTGATCGAGTCGGGACTTGAATGAAACGCCTTGGCAAATTTCTCCTCGCTGGCCTCCAGTGCGACCTGAGCACACTGCTGGGTAATGTCCAGCAGTGTGCCGGACAGCCTGACGGGCTGGCCCTGTTCATCCCGGTAAATCCGCGCGCGGCTCTCAAGCAGGCGTGACGTGCCGTTTTTCAGCCGGAACCGGTAAGTGACTTGCAGGCAGTCCTGCCCGGTTTCGAGCGCCGCGGCATAGAGCGCGCGCATTCGGCGGCGTTCTTCGCCGGGCAGGCTGCCGAAGAACTGCCCGCCAGACTCATTGAAGGGCAGTGCCGGCATGCCGTGCAGCAGCGCCGCGCGTGCTGAGGCTTGCAGCCGGTTGCGGACGATATCCAGATCCCAGGTGCCCATTTGCGCCAGTTCCAGTGCCAGCTCCAGGCGATCACGGGTTTCCTGCAGGATCCGCTCTGCGTCTGTCAGCGGCAGCCTGGCAGAGACCGACTGTGCGGCAACATTCGGCACGGCGTTATCCGGTGGGTTGGGCATGTTATCCGAGCCTTTGATCGATAGGGCGGCCAGAGCGATCTGCCTGCGGCCTGCTGCAGCATCTGTTCACTGTGTCTGCGCATCGAGCAGTTTCATGAATGCCCGTGCCGCATTTGAGAGCGTGCGTTCGGTGTGCAGGATGTAGCCTAGCTGGCGATTGAGCTGTACGCCCGGCAGCGGGATGCGCGCCACCTGCTCGTCGAGCATGGTGCGCGGCAGAACGCTCCAGGCCAGGCCGATGGAAACCATCATTTTGATGGTCTCCATATAGTTGGTGCTCATCGCGATGTTGGGCTTGAGGCCCTGAGCCTCGCACAATCCGCTGACAATATGATGGGTAAACGTGTTACCGCCGGGAAACACCGCCGGATAGCGCACAATATCCTCCAGCTTCATCGGGCCGCTGTTGGCCAGCGGGTGCTCGGGGGCCGCGACGAAATCCAGCGGATCGTCCCAGACGGGCACGGCGCGGATCAGCGTATGCGGCTCGGGCGCCAGTGTAATGACTGCCAACTCGGCGCGCCCGTGAAGAATTTCTTCATAAGCAATTTCCGAATCCAGGAACTGAATGTCCAGTGCAACCTTCGGGTAAGTGCGGGTAAAGGCGCGCAATATCGGCGGCAAACGGTGCAGGCCGATGTGGTGGCTGGTCGCCAGAGTCAGCCGCCCGGTGACTTCCCCGGTCAGGTTGGTCAGGGCCCGGCGTGTGTCATCCAGCACGTTGAGAATCTGGTAGGCGCGCGGCAACAGGGCGCGTCCGGCCTCGGTCAGACTGACTTCGCGGCCCAGGCGATCGAACAGGCGTACGTTGAGTTGCTGCTCTAGACCGGCAATACGTTTGCTGATGGCCGGCTGGGTCAGGTAAAGGCGTTCGCCTGCCCCGGAGAAACTGCCCGTTTCAGCGATGGCGATAAAAGCATTGAGGTTGGCCAGGTCCATGGTCGGATTCCAGTTGGTTATCCAAAGTATGAAAATTATGAATTTGAGTTATTTAAGCATATTCCATAGGATGACCGCACAAGCCAAGGGGTCATCGCAACGATTGCCCAAGGCATAGAAACAAGCTGATGAGGAAGTACGTCCGATGGCCGGGAAAACGCTCTACGACAAGCTCTGGGATTCGCATTTGGTCAAACAGCGCGACGACGGTTCGGCGCTGATCTACATTGACCGCCATATCATCCATGAAGTGACCTCGCCGCAGGCGTTCGAAGGTCTGCGGCTGGCGAAGCGCAAGCCGTGGCGGATCGACTCGATCATCGCCACGCCTGACCACAACGTGCCGACCACGGCCGAACGCAAGGGTGGCATCGGTGCCATCGAGGATCAGGTGTCGCGCTTGCAGGTGCAGACCCTCGACGATAACTGCGACGAATACGGCATCACCGAATTCAAGATGAATGATCCGCGCCAGGGCATCGTCCATGTGATCGGCCCGGAGCAGGGTGCAACCCTGCCAGGCATGAGCGTGGTCTGCGGCGACTCGCACACCTCTACCCACGGCGCCTTCGGTGCGCTGGCCCACGGCATCGGCACTTCCGAGGTCGAGCACGTGCTCGCCACCCAGTGCCTGGTCGCCAAGAAAATGAAGAACATGCTGGTGTCGGTCGAAGGGCAATTGCCCTTCGGCGTGACGGCCAAGGACATCGTTCTGGCGGTGATCGGCAAGATCGGCACGGCAGGCGGTAACGGTTACGCCATCGAGTTCGCCGGCAGCGCGATTCGCGACCTGTCGATCGAAGGCCGTATGACCATCTGCAACATGTCCATCGAAGCGGGTGCCCGGGTCGGCATGGTGGCCACCGACGAGAAGACCGTCGAGTATGTCAAAGGCCGTCCGTTCGCACCCAAGGGCGCGGAGTGGGACCTTGCTGTCGAAGCTTGGAAGGACCTGGTGTCCGACCCGGACGCTGTGTTCGATACCGTGGTCAGGCTGGATGCCGCACAGATCAAGCCGCAGGTCAGCTGGGGCACTTCGCCGGAAATGGTCCTGGCGGTCGATCAGAACGTGCCGGACCCTGCGCAAGAGCCGGATCTGGTCAAGCGTGGCTCCATCGAGCGTGCGCTCAAGTACATGGGCCTGAAAGCCAATCAGCCGATTACCGATATCCAGCTGGACCGGGTATTCATCGGTTCCTGCACCAACTCGCGTATCGAAGACCTGCGTGCTGCGGCCGATGTTGCCAAGGGTCGCAAGGTGGCCGCGACCATCAAGCAGGCCATCGTGGTGCCGGGCTCGGGGCTGATCAAGGAGCAGGCCGAGAAGGAAGGGCTGGATAAGGTGTTCATCGATGCTGGCTTTGAATGGCGCGAACCGGGCTGCTCCATGTGCCTGGCGATGAATCCGGACCGCCTGGGGTCCGGCGAGCACTGCGCGTCGACTTCCAACCGTAACTTCGAAGGTCGTCAGGGGGCCGGTGGCCGGACGCATCTGGTGAGCCCGGCAATGGCCGCTGCCGCTGCGGTCAATGGCCGTTTCATCGATGTTCGCGACCTGATCCAGCACTGAGGAGTCCTGTATGAAAGCCTTTACCCAGCATCATGGCCTGGTCGCTCCTCTGGATCGTGCCAATGTCGACACCGATCAGATCATTCCCAAGCAGTTTCTCAAGTCGATCAAGCGCACCGGCTTCGGCCCGAACCTGTTCGATGAATGGCGTTATATGGACGTGGGGCAGCCTTACCAGGATAACTCCAAGCGTCCGTTGAACCCTGACTTCGTCCTCAACCACGAGCGTTACCAGGGTGCCAGCGTGCTGTTGGCCCGGGAAAACTTCGGCTGCGGCTCCAGCCGCGAACACGCGCCGTGGGCACTGGAAGAGTACGGTTTCTGCGCAATCATCGCGCCGAGCTACGCGGACATCTTCTTCAACAACAGCTTCAAGAACGGCTTGTTGCCGATCATCCTGTCCGAAGAAGACGTCGATCAACTGTTCAAGCAGGTGGAAGCCACGCCCGGCTATCAGTTGAATATCGATCTGCAGGCGCAGACCGTGACCCGTCCGGATGGCAAGGTCCTGAGCTTCGAAATCGATGCGTTCCGCAAGCATTGCCTGCTCAATGGCCTGGATGACATCGGCCTGACGCTGATGGACGCTGAGGCAATCGCCGGTTTCGAGAGCAGGCACCGCGCCAGCCAGCCATGGCTGTTCCGCGACTGATCGATCAACAGCGGATGCTGCATGTTTGCCAGTAAGGTGCAATTGCGCCTTGCTGGCAAAAGTGTTTTGGCCGGACGCTAAATTTTCTGTGGTATTGAGCGTTTCAAGCAGGCGTTGTCAAAGACGCCGATGCACAAAATCGAGGATGTTATGAGCAAGCAGATTCTGATTCTCCCAGGTGATGGTATTGGTCCGGAAATCATGACCGAAGCGGTCAAGGTGCTGGAACTGGCCAACGAAAAGTATCAACTGGGGTTTGAATTGACCCACGACGTGATCGGTGGCGCGGCCATCGACAAGCACGGCGTGCCGCTGGCCGATGAAACCCTGGATCGTGCCCGTGCGGCCGACGCCGTGCTGCTCGGTGCAGTCGGCGGCCCGAAATGGGACACTATTGAGCGTGACATCCGTCCTGAGCGCGGTCTGCTGAAAATCCGTTCGCAACTGGGCCTGTTCGGCAACCTGCGTCCTGCGATCCTGTATCCACAACTGGCCGACGCGTCGAGCCTGAAGCCGGAAATCGTCGCCGGCCTGGATATCCTGATCGTTCGCGAGCTGACCGGTGGTATCTACTTCGGTGCGCCACGCGGTACTCGGGTGCTGGATAATGGCGAGCGTCAGGCCTACGACACGCTGCCGTACAGCGAAAGCGAGATCCGCCGCATTGCCAGGGTCGGTTTCGATATGGCCATGGTGCGTGGCAAGAAGCTCTGCTCGGTGGACAAGGCCAACGTACTCGCGTCCAGCCAGCTGTGGCGTGAAATCGTCGAGCAGGTCGCCAAGGATTACCCTGAAGTCGAACTGAGCCACATGTACGTCGACAATGCCGCCATGCAACTGGTGCGTGCACCCAAGCAGTTCGATGTGATCGTGACCGATAACCTGTTCGGCGACATCCTCTCCGATCAGGCGTCGATGCTCACCGGCTCCATCGGCATGCTGCCGTCGGCCTCGCTGGACACGGCCAACAAGGGCATGTACGAGCCATGTCACGGCTCGGCGCCGGACATCGCCGGCAAAGGCATTGCCAACCCGTTGGCGACCATTCTGTCGGTGTCGATGATGCTGCGTTACAGCTTCAATCTGACCGATGCGGCCGACGCCATCGAAAAGGCTGTCAGCCTGGTTCTGGATCAGGGTATCCGCACCGGCGACATCTGGTCGGAAGGCAAAGTCAAAGTCGGTACGCAGGAAATGGGCGATGCGGTAGTCGCCGCGCTGCGGAATCTGTAATCTCTCTGGCCCGCCGCCTGCTGTGTACGCGCAGAGCGGCGGTCCCACTTTTATTCAAGGTGTAGTTGCGATGAAACGTGTAGGTCTGATCGGTTGGCGTGGCATGGTCGGTTCCGTGCTCATGCAGCGGATGCGGGAAGAGCAGGACTTCGATCTCATTGAGCCGGTGTTCTTCACTACTTCCAATGTCGGTGGCCAGGCGCCTTCGGTGGGCAAGGATGTTGCGCCCCTGAAAGACGCCTACAGCATCGACGAGCTGAAAACCCTGGACGTGGTGCTGACCTGCCAGGGTGGCGACTACACCAATGAGGTGTTCCCCAAGCTGCGCGAAGCGGGCTGGCAGGGTTACTGGATCGATGCGGCGTCCAGCCTGCGCATGCAGGATGACGCGGTCATCGTGCTGGATCCGGTCAACCGCAAGGTTATCGACCAGCAACTGGACGCGGGCACCAAGAACTATATCGGTGGCAACTGCACCGTCAGCCTGATGCTGATGGGGCTGGGCGGCCTGTTCGATGCCGGTCTGGTCGAATGGATGAATGTCATGACCTATCAGGCAGCCTCCGGCGCCGGCGCGCAGAACATGCGTGAGCTGATCAGGCAGATGGGCGCGGTGCATGCCTCGGTGGCCGATGATCTGGCCAACCCGGCCAGCGCCATTCTGGATATCGACCGCAAGGTGGCTGAAGCCATGCGCGGCGAGTCGTTCCCTACCGAGAACTTTGGTGTGCCACTGGCGGGCAGCCTGATCCCGTGGATCGACAAGGCGCTGCCAAACGGCCAGAGCCGCGAAGAGTGGAAAGGCCAGGCCGAGACCAACAAGATCCTCGGTCGCTTCAAGAGCCCGATCCCGGTGGACGGCATCTGCGTGCGCATCGGCGCCATGCGCTGCCACAGTCAGGCGCTGACCATCAAGCTCAATAAGGATGTGCCGATTGCGGACATCGAAGGGTTGATCAGCCAGCACAACCCGTGGGTCAAGCTGGTGCCGAACAATCGCGAAGCCAGCATGCATGAGCTGAGCCCGACGGCGGTGACCGGGACCATGAGCATTCCCGTGGGGCGTTTGCGCAAACTGAACATGGGTTCGCAGTACCTGGGCGCTTTTACCGTGGGTGACCAGCTGTTGTGGGGCGCTGCGGAGCCGCTGCGTCGCATGCTGAGAATCCTGCTGGAGCGTTGAGGCTCGGTTTTACAGCAAACCCGCTTTCCGAAAGGAAGGCGGGTTTTTTAATGCCTGATACTTTTGATTGATCGCCTTTCATCCCTATATATGGGATTGAAATTTACATATTGAGATAAGTGTAACAACAGGTTTATAGTCGTCCTGCACTCACTTCCAAAAAAACAACAGGTGACGCAATGCAGGCGCAATTGATCGCGCTCGATTGGGGGACAACCTCACTTCGTGCTTATCGACTTGGCGAACATGGCCAGGTACTGGAACAGCGCGCATTGAGCGCGGGCATCATGCAGTTGCCGACCACGCCGCGGCTGATCGCGGGGCAGTTCTGCAGTGACGGTTTCGAGTTGGCCTTTGACCAGGCGTGCGGCGACTGGCTCGATGCACAGCCGGACCTGCAGGTGATTGCCTGTGGCATGGTCGGCAGCGCACAGGGCTGGCGCGAGGCGGCCTACCGGGAAACGCCGGCCAGCGTCAATGAGCTGAGCGCAGCGTTGCAGACGGTACGCAGCGTGCGCGGCGTGACGGTGCACATCATCCCCGGCGTCCTGCAGCGCTCGACCCTGCCCAACGTCATGCGTGGCGAAGAAACCCAGGTGCTGGGTGTGCTGGCAGGGCGCGAAGACGGGCAGGGCAGCCAGCCTCTGCTGATCGGTCTGCCCGGCAGCCACTCTAAATGGGTGCAGGTAGAACGGGGTCGCATCGTTCACTTCGATACCTTCATGACCGGCGAGGTCTACGCCGCGCTCTGCGCGCACACCATTCTGGGACGCACCATGCAGCCTTCGGAGGCGTTCGACGACCAGGCGTTTGACCGCGGCTTGTCGATTGCCCTGTCCGACGCGGGCTCTGCGGGGCCGCTGTCGACGATTTTCAGCACGCGAACGCTCGGCCTGACCGGGCAATTGGCTGCCAGTGCGCAACCTGACTATCTTTCCGGCCTGTTGATTGGCCATGAACTGGGCGCCATCGCCAGGCTGCATCTGCACAACCACGAACAATTGCCTGCGGTGATCCTCATCGGCAGCGATTCGCTGTGCACGCGCTATGCGCGCGGGCTGGCCGTTTGTGGCTTTCCCGGGGTGACATTGGCCGAGCAGGCGACCGAGCGCGGCCTCTGGCAGGTCGCCGTTCAGGCCGGCCTGATCGCGCGCCGCTCGTCCCAACACATTCGAGAGGTTTGACATGCTCAAGCAAGCATTGAAAGAAAATGGTCTGGTCGCGATTCTGCGCGGCCTGCGCCCCGAAGAAGCGCCTGCCATGGGCGATGTGCTGTACGAGGCGGGGTTTCGGGTCATCGAAGTGCCGCTCAACTCCCCGCAACCGTTCGACAGCATCCGCCTGTTGCGTCAGCAGTTGCCTGCCGATTGCCTGATCGGTGCTGGCACCGTGCTCACCGCTGAACAGGTGACTCAGGTCAAGGACGCCGGCGGGCAGGTGATTGTCATGCCGCACAGCGATGCCAAGGTGCTGCGTGCGGCCAAGGCGGCCGGGCTGTTCCTGTCGCCAGGGGTCGCGACGCCGACCGAAGCCTTTGCCGCGCTGGCCGAAGGCGCTGATGTGCTCAAGCTGTTTCCTGCCGAGCAGATGTCGCCGGCGGTGGTCAAGGCGTGGCTGGCGGTCCTGCCCAAGGGCACGATTCTGCTGCCGGTCGGGGGTATTTCGCCGGACAACATGAAGGTATTTCTCGACGCCGGCGTGAAGGGTTTTGGCCTGGGCTCCGGGCTGTTCAAACCCGGCATGAGCGTCGCAGACGTCACAGAGCGTGCCCAGGCTTATGTGGCGGCCTGGAAGCATCACAGCGCAGCGCTTGCAGACTGAACGGCGCAGCAGACGCCGCCGTGCAGCAGCCGCTATCCAACAAGAGAATCAACAAGAGAAACCGCACCCATGAAAATCACCAAACTCACCACGTTCATCGTTCCGCCGCGCTGGTGCTTCCTCAAGGTCGAGACCGACGAGGGCGTTGTCGGCTGGGGCGAGCCAGTGGTCGAAGGCCGCGCGCACACGGTTGCTGCCGCGGTGGAAGAGCTTTCCGACTACCTGATCGGCAAGGACCCGCGCAACATCGAGGACATCTGGACCGTGCTGTACCGCGGCGGCTTCTACCGCGGCGGCGCGATCCACATGAGTGCGCTGGCCGGCATCGATCAGGCGTTGTGGGACATCAAGGGCAAGGCGCTGGGGGTATCGGTCAGTGACCTGCTCGGCGGTCAGGTACGTGACAAGATTCGCGTCTATTCGTGGATCGGCGGTGATCGGCCCGCCGATACGGCACGCGCCGCGAAGGAGGCGGTAGAGCGCGGTTTTACTGCGGTGAAAATGAATGGCACCGAAGAGCTGCAGTTTCTCGACACCTTCGACAAGGTCGACCTGGCGCTGGCCAACGTGGCCGCTGTGCGTGATGCCGTTGGGCCGAATGTCGGCATTGGTGTGGACTTCCATGGCCGGGTTCACAAGCCGATGGCCAAGGTGCTGATGAAGGAGCTGGACCCTTACAAGCTGATGTTCATCGAAGAACCGGTGCTCAGCGAGAACTATGAAGCACTGAAGGAGTTGGCACCGCTGACCAGTACGCCGATTGCGCTGGGCGAACGGCTGTTCTCGCGCTGGGACTTCAAGCGCGTGTTGAGCGAAGGCTACGTCGATATTATTCAGCCGGACGCCTCGCACGCCGGAGGCATTACCGAAACCCGCAAGATCGCCAACATGGCCGAAGCCTACGACGTCGCGCTGGCGCTGCATTGCCCGCTGGGGCCTATCGCGCTGGCAGCGTGCCTGCAACTGGACGCGGTTTGCTACAACGCCTTCATCCAGGAGCAGAGCCTGGGTATCCACTACAACGAAAGCAACGACCTGCTCGACTACGTCAAGCACCCGGAAGTCTTCGACTACGACCAAGGCATGGTCAAGATCCCCAACGGCCCCGGCCTGGGCATCGAGATCAACGAAGAGTACGTCATCGAACGCGCCGCCATCGGCCACCGCTGGCGCAACCCGATCTGGCGGCATGCGGATGGCAGTTTTGCAGAGTGGTAGAACAACAACTCCGCTAACCATCGTTTCGGCGCTCTGCGCTCATCGCCATACATAAGCCCTGAAGAGCCCGGAAAATGGGCGTTCAGGCTTCTGCCCGCAGGGCGTAGGAGCGAACGTATTCGCGAAAAGGCCGACGTGTTCTCTGAAAATGTTTCGTTTGAACAATGTCTTCGCGAACACGTTCGCTCCCACGGCCTTCGGCCAGAATCAAAAGCGTACTGGTGCATAACGATGAGCGCTCTGCGCGGGAACGAGAACCGGCGTGCCTTCAGCTCAGTTATATCGAAACACAGACCTCAATAAATCCAACAAGAGGCTACATTCCATGCGCACTCGAACTCTGGAGGGTGCGGCATCCCTGGTGACGCCGTCCCGCAAACGTTTCTTTATCATGGTGCTGCTGTTCATCACGGTGGTGATCAACTACCTGGACCGCAGCAACCTGTCGATTGCCGCACCAGCGCTGACCTCCGAACTGGGCCTTGACCCGGTGCATGTCGGGCTGATCTTTTCTGCGTTCGGCTGGACCTACGCCGCCATGCAACTGCCCGGTGGCTGGCTGGTGGACCGCGTGCCGCCACGCATTCTCTACACCGCAGCCCTGCTGCTGTGGTCCATCGCGACCATCATGCTCGGCTTCGCCGCCAGCTTCATCGCCCTGTTCGTACTGCGCATGGCGGTCGGCGCGCTGGAAGCACCTGCCTATCCGATCAACAGCCGCGTAGTCACCACCTGGTTTCCCGAGCGCGAGCGGGCCACTGCCATCGGCGTCTATACCTCCGGGCAGTTCGTCGGCCTGGCGTTTCTGACCCCGGTGCTGGCCTGGTTGCAGGCGCACTACGGCTGGCACATGGTGTTTGTCGCCACAGGGGGAGTCGGCGTGCTGTGGGCGTTGATCTGGTACACGGTGTATCGTGAGCCACGTGATTTCAAAGGCGTCAATCAGCAGGAAATCGAGCTGATCCAGGAGGGCGGCGGGCTGGTGGACATCCAGAAGGATGTCGAAAAACAGAAGCAGGCGTTCAGCTGGCTGGACCTGGGCATTGTGTTGAGCAAACGCAAGCTGTGGGGCATCTACCTGGGGCAGTTCTGCCTGAACTCTACGCTGTGGTTTTTCCTGACCTGGTTCCCGACCTACCTGGTGAAATACCGGGGCATGGACTTCATCAAGTCCGGCCTGCTGGCGTCGTTGCCGTTCCTCGCCGCGTTTGTCGGTGTGTTGTGCTCGGGCTTCTTCTCCGACTGGCTGATCCGCCGCGGGCATAGCGTAGGCTTTGCGCGCAAGCTGCCGATCATTGCCGGGCTGCTGATCTCGACCTCGATCATCGGTGCCAACTTCGTCGACTCGACGCCGCTGGTGATCACCTTTCTGGCGCTGGCGTTCTTCGGCAACGGCCTGGCGTCGATCACCTGGTCGCTGGTCTCGACCCTGGCACCGGCGCGCCTGCTGGGCCTGACCGGTGGCACGTTCAACTTCATCGGCAACCTCTCAGCCATCGCCACCCCGATCGTGATCGGCTTTCTGGCATCGGGAGACTCGTTCGCGCCTGCCATCACCTACATTTCTGCCCTGGCACTGTTGGGCGCGCTGTCGTACATCCTGCTGGTAGGGAAAGTGGAGCGTATCGAGCTCTGATGTCGACGCCTCTGGACTCAGGCGGCGATAATGCCGCCGGTTTTCGATCCGAACCCTTTTGATCCGAGCAAGGCCTCTCATGCACAACGATTCGATCACCCCTGAAAAAATCACCGGCAAGGATTCCGTACCCACCGGGACTCAGACCTTGCTGCGCGGGCTGGGGGTGGTGCAGGCGGTTGCCGGTGGCGCACGGGACCTCAAGGAGATCGCCCGGCTGATCGGTACCACGCGCAGTACCACGCACCGCCTGGCCAGTTGCCTGGTCGAGGAGCGTTACCTGCGGGTCGTTCCTCAGGTGGGCTATCTGCTCGGCCCGAAATTGATCGAACTGGGATTTCAGGCGCGTGAAGAGGTGCCCCTGGCGATGCTCGCCCGGCCGTATCTGGATCGCTTGTCGGAGCTGACCGGCGATACCGTGCATCTGGCAGTACGAGAAGGGGACGACGTGCTCTATCTGCACAAGAATCCCGGTCGCAATGGTCCGGAAATGCGTTCGCGGGTCGGGCATCGGATGCCGCTGGTGCGCACCGGTATCGGCAAGGCGCTGCTGCTGGACAGTGCTCAGTCCGAGTGGCAACGGCTGTATGAAATCAGCATGCCGAGCACAGGTAGAAATCCGCTATGGCCTGCTCATGAGCAGCAAACCTGGGAGCAGTTGAAGGCGCGGCGCGAGGAGTATGTACAAGGGGGGTATGCATTCGATCTGGAGGACAACGAACCGTCGATCCGTTGTGTTGCAGCGCCGGTACGTGATGCCAGCAAACAGATCGTTGCCGGCATCAGTGTCGCCAGTACCGTGCCCTACATGCCGCTGGAGAAGATGGCCGAGCTGGTTCCGCTGATCAAAACCATCGCAGCGGAACTCTCGGCCGATCTCGGCGGCTGATCGGCAGTCGATCAGGCCTTCAGCGTGGCCATGTCGATCACGAAGCGGTACTTCACGTCACCGGCCAGCATGCGCTCGTAGGCTTCGTTGATGTTGCGAATATCGAGCATCTCGATGTCGCAGGTGATGTCGTTCTCGGCACAGAAATCCAGTACTTCCTGAGTTTCCGCGATACCGCCGATCAACGAACCGGCCAGCACGCGACGGCTCATCACCAGATTGGCTGCATGTACCGGTGGCTCGACCGGCTCGATCAGGCCGACGAGGATATGTACGCCATCGAAACGCAGGGTTTCCAGGTAGGGGTTCAGGTCATGCTGGACCGGAATGGTGTCGAGCAGGAAGTCGAAGTGCCCGGCAGCAGCCTTCATCTGTTCAGCGTCGGTGGATACGATCACATGATCGGCGCCCTGGCGACGCGCTTCCTGCGCCTTGGCGGCGGAACGAGTGAACAGGGTCACTTCAGCGCCCATGGCCTTGGCGAACTTGATGCCCATATGGCCCAGGCCGCCCATGCCCAGAATGCCGACCTTGTCGCCAGCCTTGACGCCGTAGTGCTTGAGCGGCGAATAAGTGGTGATACCTGCGCAGAGAATCGGTGCAGCGGCGGCCGGATCGAGTTTTTCCGGGACGCGCACGACAAAGTGCTCGGCGACCACGATGCTGTTCGAGTAACCGCCCATGGTGTTGCTGCCGTCCACGCGGTCTGGCGTGGCGTAAGTCATGGTCGGGCCTTCCAGGCAATACTGCTCGAGGTCTGATTTGCAGGCCGAGCATTCGCGGCACGAATCGACCATGCAGCCGACACCGACCATGTCACCGACCTGGTACTGGGTTGCACTGCTGCCGGTGGCAGTGACACGACCGACGATTTCATGGCCCGGCATCAGCGGGTAGACGGCGATGCCCCATTCGTTGCGTGCCTGGTGAATATCGGAGTGGCAGACGCCGCAATAAAGGATCTCGATGGCAACGTCGTCGGCACGCAGAGCGCGACGTTCGAAGGTCATCGGGGCGAGGGGTGCGGTAGCTGACTGTGCGGCGTAACCGATAGCTGTGTACATGTTTGACCTCGCAAGGTGTGACGGAAGAGAGGCGAACCATTGTCCTGATACGGGCCCTTCGCGGCTATGGTGAATCCTCCGTGTTTCATGCCTATTCCTCCGGTCTGATAGTTCGGGGTCGGCGCTGAGGCGCAAATCTGCGATTATATGACTGTCTGTTTCTCTGTCAGGCGGTGCTCATGAACTTACCTGTTGTGCTGGATGGCAACGCCACCCTTGTGTCCCTGATCCAGCCGCTGGCGGTGCGCCCGGGGTTTGTCGCGACGCCGTTGCCGGAGGTACGTGTGCTTTCGGCGTTTGGTTATGTCGCCAGTAGCCCGCAGATCTACGAGCCAAGCCTGATGATCGTGGTACAGGGCAGCAAGGTCGCGTGCCTGGGGCCGCGCACGTTCGAATACGGCACCGGGCATTACTTGATTCAGGCGCTCTCTGTGCCGTTCAAGTGTGAAACCTTCGCTACTCCGGAAAAGCCGCTTTACGGCGTTTCGGTGGCCATCGACCGGGTATTGCTCGGTGAGCTGGTGCAGGCGATGGGCCCGGTCACCGGCCAGGAGAGTCAGGTGCAGACGCCGGAATCGATGACCTCGGTGCGTATCGACAACAGCATGCGCGACAGTGTCGAACGTCTGCTGCGTTGTCTGCATGATCCGCTGGAGTGTCAGGCCATGGGCCAGGCACGGATTCGCGAGGTGCTGTATAGCGCGCTGCGCGGACCGCAGTCAGGGGTTTTGCGTGCGCTGGTCGAGCAGCAGGGGCAGTTCGCACGAATTGCTTCTGCGGTGACCTACCTGCATGAGCATTATGATCACGCACTGAACGTCGACACGCTGGCCAGTTGCGCGAACATGAGCACGTCGACCTTTCATGAGCATTTCAAGCGCAGCACGCTGTTGTCGCCGGTGCAATACCTCAAGCGTCTGCGCCTGCTCAAGGCTCAGCAATTGCTGGTGGCCGAGGGCCTGGGGGTGGCGCAGGTCGCGTTGAAGGTCGGCTATCAAAGCGCGTCGCAGTTCAGTCGTGAATACAAGCGCTACTTCGAGCGCAGCCCGGGGGAGGAGAGCAGCAATCTGCGTGTCCCTGCCTGAATAAAAAAAGCCCCGAAAGGGGCTTTCTCTATTGAGGCTTGCTGCGGCTCATTACATATTCGGGTAAGTAGGTCCGCCAGCGCCTTCCGGTGCTACCCAGGTGATGTTCTGCGACGGGTCCTTGATGTCGCAGGTCTTGCAGTGCACGCAGTTCTGCGCGTTGATCTGGAAGCGCTTCTCGCCGTCTTCCTTGGTGATGACTTCATACACGCCAGCCGGGCAGTAACGCTGAGCCGGCTCGTCGTACAGCGGCAGGTTCTTGCTGATCGGGATGCTCGGATCGGTCAGCTTCAGGTGGCAGGGTTGTTCCTCTTCATGATTGGTGCTGGAGAGGAACACCGAACTGAGCTTGTCGAAGCTGAGCTTGCCGTCGGGTTTCGGGTAATCGATCTTCTTCGAGTCGGCTGCCAGCTTGAGGCAGGCGTAATCCGGCTTGGTGTCGTGCAGCGTGAACGGCAGCTTGCCGCCGAAAATGTTCTGATCGATGAAGTTGAATGCGCCACCCTTGATCGCGCCATATTTATGGATCGCCACGCCAAAGTTGCGGCTGGCGAACAGCTCTTCATGCAGCCAGCTGGCCTTGAAGGCATCCACGTAGGAGGTCAGCACGTCGCCACCTTCCTTACCGGCCAGCAGCGCGTCGGCCACCGAATCGGCGGCCAGCATGCCCGACTTCATGGCCGTATGGCTGCCCTTGATCTTGGCGAAGTTCAGCGTGCCCAGATCGCAGCCGATCAGCGCGCCGCCGGGGAAGACCATTTTCGGCAGGGAGTTCAAGCCACCCTTGGCAATCGCGCGGGCGCCGTAGCTGATGCGCTTGCCGCCTTCCAGGTATTGCTTGACGACCGGGTGGTGCTTATAGCGCTGGAACTCGTCGAACGGCGACAGGTACGGGTTGCTGTAGGACAGGTCGACGATCAGGCCGACCACTACCTGATTGTTCTCCAGGTGGTACAGGAACGAGCCGCCCGGATTGGCATCGTCCAGCGGCCAGCCTGCGGTGTGCACCACCAGCCCTTGTTCATGTTTGGCCGGGTCGACTTCCCAGATTTCCTTGAGGCCGATAGCGTAATGCTGCACGTCGGCTTCGTCGTCGAGGTTGAAGCGCTTGAGCAGCTGCTTGCCGATGTGACCACGGCAGCCTTCGGCGAACAGCGTGTACTTGGCGCGCAGTTCCATGCCGGGGGTGTACAGGCCTTCCTTAGGATTGCCTTCGCGGTCGACACCCAGATCCCCGGTGACGATGCCGCGCACTACACCGTTTTCGTCGAACAGCGCTTCCTGAGCGGCAAAGCCAGGATAGATTTCGACACCGAGGTTTTCAGCCTGCTGAGCCAGCCAGCGGCACAGGTTGCCCAGCGAGATGATGTAGTTGCCATGGTTGTGCATGGTCTTGGGGACGAAAAAGTCCGGTATTTTCTGAGCTTTTTCAGCATCGCGCAGCACATAGATGTCGTCGCGCTTGACCGGCGTGTTGAGCGGAGCGCCCAGTTCCTGCCAGTTGGGGAACAGTTCATTCAGCGCGCGGGGCTCGAATACGGCACCGGAGAGGATGTGCGCGCCGACTTCGGAGCCTTTTTCCACCACGCAGACGCTGATTTCCTGGCCAGCTTCAGCGGCCTTCTGTTTAAGGCGGCAAGCGGCAGAAAGCCCGGACGGGCCGGCTCCGACGATAACGACGTCGAATTCCATGTATTCGCGTTCCACAGGCTATCTCCTACTCTCAAGGCTCACGGTGTTTTTATGGGCACTGCTTTTTTGGTCGCTGCAGGCCGACGCATGGAGGTATTGAACCGTCCCGTCTTTTAATGGTTCGCATTATATCTACACCACTGCGCGGGTCCAATACAAACGTTTGTTTGAATCGGCCGCAGGCCAGATAAATCAAAGACACCAGACTCGGAACTGGCCGATTTGGCGTATTGACCGGAAAAGGCGTTGCGGTCAATATACGGTCGGTTTTGCGTTTGCCGTAGGCTGAAACGAGGTTTCCGGATTGCGGGCAATCTCTCAAAAGGCATCAGGCAGACGCGCTGCAGGCAACAGGTCAACGTCGCACGGCGCATTTTACACACCCAGCCGCTGCTTGACGGGTGACTCCCGGCTTTTATATGGCTTTTTAAAGTCGTCCGGGTGGCCTGCACGCATTGCGATTGCTTGTTGAGGACACATATCGATCGCCTGGTGCCGCCGGGCGACTTCTTTTCACCGGAGAGTGAGGAATCCATGAAGGTTCTTGTAGCTGTCAAACGAGTGGTCGACTACAACGTCAAGGTTCGCGTCAAGGCGGACAACTCCGGCGTCGATCTTGCCAACGTCAAAATGTCCATGAACCCGTTTTGCGAAATCGCCGTTGAAGAGGCTGTTCGCCTTAAAGAGAAGGGTGTAGCCACCGAAATCGTCGTCGTCACCATCGGTCCGACCACGGCTCAGGAGCAACTGCGTACCGCCCTGGCGCTGGGTGCCGACCGCGCCGTGCTGGTTGAGTCCGCCGAGGAGCTGACTTCTCTGGCCGTGGCCAAGCTGCTCAAGGCCGTGGTCGACAAGGAGCAGCCACAGCTGGTGATCCTTGGCAAACAGGCCATCGACAGTGATAACAACCAGACCGGCCAGATGCTGGCTGCGTTGAGCGGCTACCCGCAGGGTACGTTCGCATCCAAGGTTGAAGTGACCGGTGACAAGGTTGCCGTGACCCGCGAAATCGACGGCGGCCTGCAGACCGTTTCCCTGAGCCTGCCGGCCATCGTGACCACGGACCTGCGTCTGAACGAGCCACGCTACGCTTCACTGCCCAACATCATGAAGGCCAAGAAAAAGCCGCTCGAAGTGCTGACCCCGGATGCGCTGGGCGTTTCCACGGCCTCGACCAACAAGACCCTCAAGGTTGAAGCGCCGGCTGCACGCAGCGCCGGCATCAAGGTCAAGTCGGTGGCCGAACTGGTCGAGAAACTGAAAAACGAAGCGAAGGTAATCTAAATGACGATCCTGGTTATCGCTGAACACGACAACGCGACCGTAGCCCCGGCTACGCTCAACACCCTTGCTGCTGCCCAGAAGATCGGCGGTGACATCCATTTGCTGGTGGCCGGGTCCGGCGTGAGCGCCGTTGCCGACGCCGCCGCCAAAATTGCCGGTGTGACGAAAGTGCTGGTGGCCGACCACGAAGCCTACGCGCACCAACTCCCTGAAAACATCGCACCGCTGGTCGTGGAGCTGGCTGCAGGCCATAGCCATGTTCTGGCTGCGGCAACGTCCAATGGCAAGAACATCCTGCCGCGCGTCGCTGCTCAGTTGGATGTAGATCAGATCTCCGAGATCGTTTCGGTGGTTTCCGCTGACACCTTCACTCGTCCGATCTATGCCGGTAATGCCATCGCCACCGTACAGTCGACGGCTGCGGTCAAGGTCATTACCGTACGTGCCACCGGCTTCGACCCGGTGGCTGCAGAGGGTGGCTCGGCCGCTGTCGAGGCGGTGTCGGCTGCTCACGATGCCGGCAAGTCCAGCTTCGTCGGTGAAGAACTGGCCAAATCCGATCGTCCGGAACTGACCGCGGCCAAGATCGTCGTTTCCGGTGGTCGCGGCATGCAGAACGGCGACAACTTCAGGCACCTGTACACGCTGGCCGACAAGCTCGGTGCGGCAGTGGGCGCTTCCCGAGCTGCGGTCGATGCCGGTTTCGTACCCAACGACATGCAGGTCGGTCAGACCGGCAAGATCGTTGCTCCTCAGCTGTACATCGCAGTCGGTATTTCCGGCGCCATTCAGCACCTGGCCGGTATGAAGGATTCCAAGGTGATCGTTGCGATCAACAAGGATGAAGAGGCGCCGATCTTCCAGGTCGCCGATTACGGTCTGGTGGCTGACTTGTTCGAAGCCATCCCCGAGCTGGAGAAGCTGGTTTAAGCCACGCGCTTCCACTATAAAGAGAACCCGTTCCATTCGGGGTTTGCGCACCAGCGGTTTACGGTGCGCCTGCCTGGATGAAGCGGGTTTTTTATTGCGTATCGAAAGGACTTTTCATGGTGCATTCCCGGCTGCTGTCTTCGCTTCTCCTCGGGCTGATCACGCTGCCGATGCTGGCATCCGCCGCAGGCAAGTGCGAGCGTCTGATCGTGACCGGCAGCCCGGACGCGCCGCCGTATCTGTGGCGTGATCCCCAGGATCCGCGCCACCTGATGGGGGCCAATGCCGATCTGCTCACCCAGGCGGCAGGCGAGCTGGGTATCAAGGTCGAATTTCTGTATGGCGGCAAGCGCAGTCAAGCACTCGAAGAGGTGCGCACCGGGCGCATGGACCTGCTGGCTGACGCGCCATTGAATGCCGCACAACTCGAAGCGCTGGATTACATTCATCCGCCGATCGTGCAGAACGAGATCATGGTCTGGACGCGTCACGATCACAGTATGCCGTTCAATGCCGTGAGCGAGCTGCAGGGCCATCCCGGCGCCATGTCGGAAAAGACCCGCCTGACGCCTTCCTTCGAGGTGCTGGCCAGACAGAATCTGACCCTGGAGCGCCTGCCCGCACTCACACCTGCCTTTCAGAAGCTGGCCTTGGGTGAGGTGGATTACGTGCTTGCCGGGCGTTATGCCGGTATGGTCATGGTGCAGACGCTGGGTCTTTCCAAAGACCTGACGGCACAGCCTCTACCGGTCGATACGCCGGGTTTCTATCTGGCCTTGTCGTTCAACTCGGCCTGCAATGAACCATGGTTGCGCGGACAGCTGGCGAAAAAGATGACAGAATCGGCCGCCTCTGGCCTTGCGGGCGATGTCATCAGGCACAACCTGGAGTTGTGGAAAGCCCAACTGTTGCAACCCGCCAGCGCCAGCGCACCCAACAAGTAGGGATGTTTTTGTGAGTATTCGTTTTTCAATTGCCGTCATGGCAATCGCCACGCTGGCCGGTTGCGCCAGTGATCCGGTACCAACCGAGCAGTTCAAGCTGACCGAGCAGGCGCTGGAGCAGGCCAAGGCGGTCGGCGCGAGTGATGATCAACCCGAGATGGAAGTCGCTCAGGCAGGATTTGCCGAAGCCCGCGCTTCCATGGCAAGCCATGCCTACAAGGACGCGCGTATGAAAGCCGAGCAGGCCGAGCTTGATGCGCGCCTGGCTGAAGCGCGAGTGTTGACCCTCAAGAGCCAGGAGCAGGTCAATCAGTTGAATACCCGCCTCAATCGCTTGCGCAAGCAGCTGGGGGAGGCGCAATGAAGCGTATTCCGCGTGTCCTGAGTGTGTGTCTGTTGCTGGGTGCGGCTGGCCTTTATGGTTGTGCCGGTCATCAGGACAGCGGCCAGGCGTTGCAGCAGGCCAGTGCCGACTTCCAGAAGGTCAAGGAAGATACCGATGTGCTGCGCAGTGCACCCAAGGATGTCATTCGTGCGGGTGAATCGCTGGCTCGCGCCGAGCGTCTGTCCAGTTACCTGGGGAGTGGCGCCGATGTCGCTCACTACGCCTACCTCAGCAGCCGCTACAGCGAGATCGCGCGTGAGCACAGCAACCTGATGCTGAGTCAGGAGCGTCTGGCGAAAATGGACATGGAACGTCAGCGTATGCAGTTGGCACTGCGCGAAGCCAAGCTGGCCAGCGCCCAGCAGCAGGGCCGTTGGCTGGAGGATCAGATCCTCAGCCTGGCCACCACCGAAACCGACCGCGGGCTGGTCATGACCTTGGGCGATGTGCTGTTCGACGCCGGACATGCCGAGCTGAAAAACTCGGCCAGCCGTACCATTCTCAAGGTTGTGCAGTTTCTGCAGATCAATCCGCGCCGAGTGGTCCGCATCGAAGGTTATACCGACAGCACGGGCGATCGTCAGGAAAACCTGAAGCTCTCGAAAGACCGGGCGCAAGCAGTCGCTGATGTGCTGATGGACCTGGGCATCGACGAAAAACGCATTCAGGTCGAAGGCTATGGCCAGGAGTTTCCTGTGAATGCCAATACCTCCGAGCGGGGCCGCGCGCAAAACAGGCGTGTCGAGATCGTTTTCTCGGACGAAAAAGGTCAGCTGGGCGCAGCTCGCTGATAAATAGACGATAAAAAGCCCGATGCCGGAAACGGCCTCGGGCTTTTTTGTCTTTAATCACATTGATTATGGCGTTTCTGCCCGCGTTTATTTTCACTCAGCAGCCATCAATGCTGGCCTGTCTTCAAACTGTTCCCGTACACTTCCGATCTGTGCCGGTTATTACGCATCTGTATTTTCAAAAATAATAAATCACCGGTCTTTTCGAGGCTGTGTCATGACCAATCTCTTGCTCTACCAGCGTATCGCTCAGCAGTTGGCCGAAGACATCCGCCGTGGTGTGTATCAGCCCGGCGAGCGTGTGCCGTCCGTTCGCAAAATGAGTTCGCAGCTCAACGTCAGCCATGCGACTGTATTGCAGGCTTACGCGAACCTTGAAGACCAGGGGCTGATCCGGGCGCGTCCTCAATCCGGCTACTACGTCCATCAAACGCCCGCGCTGACAGCGTCCACCCCGGATATCGCGCGGGTCGAGCGGCCCGGCCTGGTCACACGCAGCAGCATTATCCAGCAAGTGCTCGAAGAGTCGCGCCGCGAAGGCGTATTCGCCCTCGGGGCTGCCGTGCCTCATGTGGATTACCTGCCGGTGCGTGCGCTGCATCAGCAACTGGCCAAGGTCACGCGTTTTCACAGCCCACGGGCCTTCAGTTACATGTTCAGCCCTGGCTTCGAACCCTTGCGCAGACAGGTCGCGATCCGCATGCGCGACGCCGGTGTAGTGGTCGACCCGTCAGAAGTGGTCATCACTCACGGCTGCGTGGATGCGCTGCAGATGGCCCTGCGGGTGCTGACCCGGCCCGGCGATCTGATAGCCGCCGAATCACCGGCTTATTACGGGTTGCTGCAACTTGCCGACCTGCTGGGTTTGAAAGTCATCGAAATCCCCAGTGATCCGGCCACTGGCATCAGTCTTGAAGCCTTGCAACTGGCGGCCAATCAATGGTCCATCAAGGCCCTGGTGCTGACCTCACGGCTGAGCAATCCACTGGGCGGCACCATGCCCGAGGAGCGGCAGAAAAACCTGCTGCGGCTGACCTCGGATTTCGATATCCAGGTGGTTGAAGACGACGTCTACGGCGAGTTGATGTTCGAAGTAGGGCGGACCAAGGCGCTCAAGGCCTTCGACCGGCTGGGGAGGGTGATTTACTGCTCAAGCTTCTCCAAGACCTTGTCACCGGGTGTGCGCATCGGCTGGATGATAGCCGGCAAATACCAGGCGGAAATTCAGCGCCTGCAGACCTTCAGTACTCACTCGGCGTGCAGTGTCACGCAAATGGCCGTCGCCGCGTACCTCGAAAACGGCGGCTATGATCGGCACCTGCGCTTCATTCGGCTCGAATACCGCAAGAACCTCAGTGCGTATCAGCTGGCGGTGCAGCAGTTCTTTCCCGAAGGCACGCAGATGAGCCGTCCCGCAGGGGGCTTTATCCTCTGGGTCAGTCTGCCGGGCAGGGTCAATACCCAGGAATTGCACGTGCGTGCGCTCGAGCAGGGCATCAGCATTGCACCCGGGCTGATTTTCAGTAATACCGAGCAGTTCAACCACTGTATTCGTTTGAATTGCGGCATGAAATGGAACAAGGAAGCCGAGCGGGCATTGATGACATTGGGGATTCTGGCCAAGCAGTTATGTCAGGAAGCTGTCCAGGCTTATTGATTGGCAAAGATATTTGTCAATTCTTCGGAACTCTTGTCTTGTCAGGTTGGCCTCAAAAGGACAGCATGTGTTTCTTTCCGGCTTTTTGCCACTGTCTTGCCTGACTTTTTGCCTATGAATGTTTTTCGCTGTCTCGGATTGCTTGTCGTCGTACTTCTGAGTGGTTGTGACGCTCCGGATACCTCTGTGCCCAAACCCAAGACCGAGGCGGTCATCACCGCGCCGGTATCGCCCGAGGTGCATCTGAAGACTGAGGCACCTGCGGAGGCAGCCGCCACCGATGCCAGGCAAATCAAGGCGCCGGACACCATGCATCAGCTGATGCCGGGGGTGCCAGTCGTGCCTGTGGTGGTCGGAAAGGAAAAGTCAGAACCTGCAGCACCCCAAAGCGCCAAAACGGCGGCGTCCGAAAAAGCTTCTTCCAAGGTCGCGGCAGCCAAGGCGCCTGCGAGCAAGCGCAAGAACGCCAAGGATGCCAAGACGGCCAGCGTCAAGGATGTGCGAATCAAATCGCCCAAGCTGGACCTGAGCCTGCCTCCCGAACTGGTCAAGGAACTCGACCCGCCTGCCAAGGTGATTACCAGCAAGCGCAAGCCGATATTGCCGCAGATGTTCAGCGACAAGGGCGACTCTGCGAACCCTGGTCCGTTCGAGCTCGAAGGGCGATTGCTGACCAACGAAATGCAATTGCAGATGCGCAACGAAAACCGTCGCGACGTGGAAGGCGCTGCGCTGGACTTCAAATTCAAGCAGTAAGCCCTGCCTGTCGTCCGATACGGCGTTTTCAAACAGACGTTTTGACGGTTAATATCCTTCCTCTTTTTCAATTTTCACAAAAGGGTGTCTGGTCATGGACTGCCGTTCCGGTTGTGGAGCGTGCTGCATAGCGCCTTCCATAACGTCTCCCATACCCGGTATGCCCGACGGAAAGCCTGCAGGCGAGCGTTGTCTGCACCTGTCGGTCGAGTTGTTGTGCGCCTTGTTTGGCAGGGCTGAGCGGCCCGTCGTATGCAGTCAGTTCAAGGCGGCAGAGGATGTCTGCGGTGTCGACCAGGCGGATGCCATTCGCCTGATCGGTTGGTGGGAAAAAGCCACTGCGGTGGCCTGAAAAAGTGTTTTCGAGCACAAATGCTTCTTCGGAACTTCAAAACAAGGAATAAAACAATGGGTCCGCTGTATCGCATGGCTGTTGCTTGTGGTTTGACTGTAATGCTTGCCGGAACGGCGCAGGCTGAAGAGTGGAAAGAGGTCAAGAATCAGGAGGGCATCAAGGTTTCGTTGAGCGACGTGCCCGGGTCTGATTACAAGGCTTATCAGGGTATTGCGCTGATCAATGCCAGCGTGAGCAAGTTGCGCGCGCTTCAGGAGGATGTCACGGGCGCCTGCGCCTGGATTCATGAGTGCAAGTTGCAGAAAGTGCTCAAGCACGAAGGCAACAAGACCTGGACCTACAGCCAGTTCAACACTCCCTGGCCAGTGACGCCCCGCGATTCCGTGCTGTTGATCACCACTCAGGAAGGCCCTGACGGGAGTGTTACCCGTAATCTTGAAGAGCAGCCTTCGTACATCCCCGAAGAGAAGGGCTATGTGCGCGTAACCGAGGTCAAGGGCTTCTGGAAAATGGTGCCCAAAGGGCCGAACCAGACTGAAGTGACCTATCAGGTTCATACCGAGCCGGGTGGCAGTGTGCCTTCGATGCTGGCCAACAAGTTCGTTGTCGATGCGCCGTTCAACACCTTGAAAGCCCTCAGGGAGCGTGCTGCGCAAACCCCATGATGTGCATCGGATAACGCGCACAAAAAAGGGCTGCCAATGGCAGCCCTTTTTTTGCGTGTGGCGCTTACTTGCGGTCTTGCAGGGCGACGATGTCGCGTTGCACGTTGCCGGTGTACAGCTGGCGAGGGCGACCGATCTTGTAGGGGCTGGAGAGCATTTCCTTCCAGTGCGAGATCCAGCCGACAGTCCGCGCCAGGGCGAAGATCACGGTGAACATGCTGGTCGGAATGCCGATGGCCTTGAGGATGATGCCCGAGTAGAAGTCGACGTTCGGGTACAGCGAGCGCTCGATGAAGTACGGGTCGGTCAGGGCGATCTCTTCGAGGCGCATGGCCAGTTCGAGTTGAGGATCGTTGGTGATGCCCAGCTCTTTCAGCACTTCGTCGCAGGTCTGCTTCATTACGGTGGCGCGCGGGTCACGGTTCTTGTACACGCGGTGACCGAAGCCCATGAGCTTGAACGGATCGTTCTTGTCCTTGGCCTTGGCAATGAACGTGTCGATGTTCGACACGTCGCCGATTTCATCGAGCATGGTCAGTACCGCTTCGTTGGCGCCGCCGTGGGCAGGGCCCCAGAGCGCTGCGATACCGGCTGCGATACAGGCGAACGGGTTGGCGCCCGAAGAGCCCGCCATACGCACGGTGGAGGTCGAAGCGTTCTGCTCGTGATCGGCGTGGAGGATGAAGATCTTGTCCATCGCCTTGGCCAGCACCGGGCTGATCGGTTTGATCTCGCACGGGGTGTTGAACATCATGTGCAGGAAGTTTTCCGCGTAGCTAAGGTCGTTGCGCGGGTACATCATGGGTTGACCCATGGAGTACTTGTAGACCATCGCTGCCAGGGTCGGCATCTTGGCGACCAGACGGACTGCGGAAATCTCGCGGTGCTGCGGGTTATTGATGTCCAGCGAGTCGTGGTAGAACGCCGACAGGGCACCGACTACGCCGCACATGACGGCCATCGGATGGGCGTCACGGCGGAAACCGTTGAAGAAGGTCTTGAGTTGTTCGTGAACCATCGTGTGGTTCTTGACCACGGCCACGAACTGGGCTTTCTGCTCGGCGGTGGGCAGTTCACCGTTGAGCAGCAGGTAGCAGGTCTCGAGGTAGTCGGACTGCTCGGCCAGTTGTTCGATCGGGTAGCCGCGGTGTAGCAGAATGCCATTATCACCATCGATGTAGGTGATCTTCGAATCGCAAGAGGCCGTGGACATGAAACCAGGGTCAAATGTGA
>Ga0308164_10001379_pt1 | contig 28833 bp, 27 predicted proteins | sample PhyTR2_FD_201031 | JGI IMG/M metagenome (GOLD analysis project Ga0308164, IMG submission 201031) | Phyllosphere microbial communities from UC Gill Tract Community Farm, Albany, California, United States - DLSLT.R2 | ecosystem: Host-associated > Plants > Phyllosphere > Unclassified | place: USA... | reverse complement strand
CTATCGCAACCAACCGCTTTTACCTTCGTTTTCAGCATAGCCTCGCATTCTATACCGCTTTTCGATATTCCGTCAACTCGCTGAAAAATTTTTCTCAGCCGAACCGCCCAGAACCTCAACGCAGACAGAACCCTTCGGCCTGACTCCGCACCGCTTGTTACTCGCTCTTTTCAGAACGCCTGTCAGCAGTGCAGCCCTCGACTATAGCACAGCAATATTTACTCTTTCAAGACAGCTTCCAAAGCGTCTACAAACATCGCCGGCACGTCGAAGCCCGTTTGATCGTGGATTTCCTGGAAGCAGGTGGGGCTGGTGACGTTGATTTCGGTGACGTTTTCCCCAATGACGTCCAGCCCGACGAGCAGCAACCCGCGGCCATACAAAGTGGGGGCAACCGCCTCGGCAATTTCACGATCACGTTTCGTCAGCTCGCGTGCCACGCCTTTGCCACCCGCTGCCAGGTTGCCGCGCACCTCCCCACCTTGAGGAATACGCGCCAGGCAGAAGGGAGCCGGCTTGCCCCCTATCAGCAGGATGCGTTTGTCTCCCTCAGCGATAGCGGGCAGGAATTTCTGGACCATGACCGTATTGGCACCACCCTGATTCAGGGTCTCAATGATCGATCCCAGGTTCATGCCGTCGTCACGGACGCGAAAGATGCCCATCCCACCCATGCCGTCGAGGGGCTTCAGGATGATGTCGCGGTGTTCGGCGTGAAAAGCGCGGATCGCCGCATCGCTGCGGGTGACGATCGTCGGCCCGATGAATTCCGGAAACTCCAGGATGGCAAGCTTTTCCGGGTGGTCTCGTAGCGCACGGGGCTTGTTGAATACTTTCGCACCTTCGCGCTCCGCCTGTTCCAGCAAGTGCGTCGCATAGAAAAACTCGGAGTCGAAGGGCGGATCCTTGCGCATCAGCACCGCATCGAAGGTATGCAGAGCTTGCGGCCCTTCCGAGGGCACGACTTCGAACCAGTTCGTGGGATCGCCGGTCAGCTGCAGCTTGCGTACTGCAGCACTGACCTGACCACCACGCTGCCACACCAGATCCTGTGGTTCGCAGGCAGCCAGGGTATGACCCCGACGCTGCAGCTCGCGCATCATCGAAAAGGTGGTGTCCTTGTAGATCTTGAAGGACTCGAGGGGATCGGCGACAAAAAGAATATGCATGGGTTGCCAGGGTTGGACGGCCAGGGCGCACCGGCTTCAAGCCGGCGTGCGGAGGCGGTATTTTTGTACGAATAGCGCAATCGTGCCGGCGACCACGCCCCAGAAGGCGGAACCGACACCGGCGATCACCACCCCGCTCAGCGTGACAAGGAATGTGATAACGGCGGCCTCACGGTACCGGGTGTCCTCCACGGCGACCGCCAAACCGCTCCCGATGGTGCCCAGCAGCGCCAATCCAGCGATGCAGGCAACCAACGACGCCGGAAAAGCCGTAAGCAGTGCAACGACCGTCGCGCCGAAAATTCCAAGCAGGCAATAAAAGAAGCCGCAGCTGACTGCAGCCGTGTATCGCCGCATCGGGTCCGGGTGAGCTTCGGGCCCCATGCAGATGGCCGCGGTGATGGCGCTCAAGTTGAGCCCGAAGGCACCGAAAGGCGCCAGCAGGAAAGTCACGACACCGGTCAAGCTCAGCAAACGTGAGATCGGCAAGACATATCCGGCAGCCCGAATGGCGACGACACCAGGCAGGTTCTGCGACGCCATCGTCACGATGAAGAGCGGCAGGGCCAGGCCGACGACGCTGGCCCAGCTGAATTCCGGTGCGACGAAGACAGGTCGGGCGATCGTCCAGGAGACCTGGCCCATGGCCAACTGACCCTGAGACGCGGCCCAGGCGGTGCCGGCAAGCAGGCTGACCAGAACGGCATAGCGGGGTGCGAACCGCCGCGCCATCAAGTACACCAGCAGCATGATGGCGACCAGGGAAAGCGCTTCGCCCGCCGCGGCAAACGCCTGCATGCCGAAGCGCGCCAACACACCCGCCAGCAGCGCCGCGGCGATGCCGACGGGGATGCGGTCCATCAGCTTTTCGAACCAGCCGGTGGCGCCGACCAGCACGATCAACGCTGCCGAGACCATGAAGGCGCCGACACCCTCGCCCATCGAATGCCCGCTCCCGGCCAGCGCCAACACCGCGGCGCCGGGCGTGCTCCAGGCCACCATCACCGGCTTGCGCCACCACAGTGACGGCAAGGCCGAACACAGTCCCATGCCGAGGCCCAGCGCCAACATCCAGGACGAGACGACGGCATCGTCGGCACCGAAAGCACGTGCCGCCTGGAAAACGATGGCGGCGGAACTGGTGAAGCCGACCAACACGGCCACCAGGCCAGCGGTCACGGCGGACAGGCTCAGGTCGCGGAAGAAACGCATCGTCAGAAATGCGCGAACGGAACAAGAGCAGCGGTCATATCTCGATCTTCGATCCCATTTCCACCACCGCGTTACTCGGCAGGTTGAGAAAGTCGGCCGCTTCGCCGGCGTTGCGATGCATCTGGGCAAACAGTTTTTCGCGCCAGTCGGCCATTCCGCTGCCGATGGTCGGGATGACGGTATCGCGAGAGAGGAAATAGCTGGTGGTCATGGGGTCGAGGCCGCAGCCTCGGCCGCGCAGGTTGGCGAGCGCCTGCGGAATGTCGGGATCGTTCTTGAAGCCGTAATGCACGACCACCTGCCAGCAGTTGCGGCCGAGCGCCTCGACCTCCAGGCGGCGGTCCATGCCCAGCCAGGGCACCTCGTGCGAGCGCACGGTGACGAACAGGTTCTGCTCGTGCAGCACCTTGTTGTGCTTGAGGTTGTGCAGCATGGCATTGGGTACGGTGCCGGGTTCGCCGGTCAGGAACACCGCCGTTCCCTCAACCCGCGTGGGGGGGCTGGTGAACACCGCCTCCAGAAAACTCGGCAGGTCGATGGCGTCGCTGCGCAGCTTTTCGTTGAGCAACGCCCGACCGTCCTTCCAGGTGATCATCAGCGTGAAGACCGCCCCGCCGATCATCAGCGGGAACCAGCCGCCGTCGAACAGCTTGAGCAGGTTGGATGTGAAAAACGCCAGGTCGACGACAAAGAACGCACCGGTTGCGGCAATGCACAGGGCCAGCGGGTAGTTCCAGCGATAGCGGATCACGAAGAAGGTCAGCACGGTCGTGATCAACATGTCCAAGGTCACGGCGATACCGTATGCGGCCGCCAGGTTGCTGGACGATCGAAACATCACCACCGCCAGGACGATGGCGACGAACAGCCCCCAATTGACGAACGGGATGTAGATCTGCCCGGCCTCTCGCACGCTGGTGTGTTGCACATTCAGGCGCGGCAGATAACCTAGCTGGATCACCTGCTTGGTGATGCTGAAGGCGCCGGAAATCAGCGCCTGAGAGGCGATCACGGTGGCCATGGTGGCGAGCAGCACCAGCGGAATCAGGGCCCAGGGCGGCGCCATCATGAAGAACGGGTTCTGCACGGCGCCCGGCTCGGCCAGGAGCAACGCACCCTGTCCGAAGTAGTTCAGCGTCAGCGACGGCATGACCACCAGGAACCACGCGAGGCGGATCGGCTTCTTGCCGAAGTGGCCCAGGTCGGCATACAGCGCCTCGGCACCGGTGACGCACAGCACCATCGCGCCGAGGATGATGAAGGTCACCAGCGGATGCAGCCAGATGAAGCGCAGCGCGTAGTACGGGTTGAGCGCTTGCAGGATTTCGGGATGGCCCCAGATGTGCATCACGCCCAGCGCGGCGATGACGATGAACCAGATGAGCGTGATCGGGCCGAAGAACTTTCCGATGCCGCCGGTGCCGCGCTTCTGCACCGCGAACAGTCCGAACAACACCACCAGCGCGATCGGGATCACGTATCCGCGGAATGCCGGCGATACCACCTCCAGGCCTTCCACCGACGAGAGCACCGAGATGGCCGGCGTGATGACGCCGTCGCCGTAGAACAGCGATGTGCCGAAGATGCCGACGATCAGCAGCACCTTGCGAAGCTGAGGTTTGTCCTTTACCGCCTGCGATGCCAGGGCCAGCATGGCGACCAGGCCGCCCTCGCCGTTGTTGTCGGCGCGCAGCACCAGCACCACGTACTTCAGGGCGACGATGACCACGAGGGTCCAGAAAAACATCGACAGCACGCCATAGACGTTCTCGGGCAGAAAAGGTACGTGCCCGGTATGGAACACCTCCTTGACGGCATACAGCACGCTGGTGCCGATATCGCCGTAGACGACACCGATGGCGCCGAGAGTCAGGACGGGGAGCGAAGTTTTGTTGCTGGCGGACACAGGGTTCGCGATGGCGCTGCGACGTCGGCCCGCAGGCCCCCCGCCGTGGATAAGCAACGGCCGGCACGTCGGCGCACGGCCGTTGTCATGGGGTGGCTATTGTGCGCCGCCAAGGCGATGCGGCAAGCGGCTGTCACCATCGGGAAGACAGGAATCGAGCCCGATTGTTGCGGCGCCACAACCCGGGTGCGGTCAGTCGTAGACCTCGGCCTCGGGGTTCGTCGCTTCCAGCTCGTAGCTCGCGGCCAGCATGGCCAGCCGGCCGATCACGCCGTACATATAGAAGCGGTTGGGCGTTTCGGCGGTGCCCTTGGCCCCGGGCGGCGTCACCAGGGCGGTGTCGTCGAAATCCAGGGGAACCACGCCGGCGCCGGGACTGTTCAGGTTTTCGTCGCTTCCGCGTTCACGGTTGACCCGATAGAAGCCGCCGACGACGTAGCGATCCATCATGTAGACCACCGGCTCGGCGGTTACGTTACCCATGCGCTCGTACGTGGGTACGCCTTCCTGGACGATGACCTCGTGGGACGGACGACCGTCCTTGGACGCGTTCATCTTCTCGCGGGCGCGTTCGCTCAGCGATTCGAGGTCGCGTGCGTCGTGCACCGTCATCACGCCCAGCCCATCGGTGCCGTTGTCGGTCTTGACGACGGCGAAGGCCTTCTCGTTGATGCCGTATTCCTTGTACTTGCGCCGTACCCGGGTCAGCAGGGCATCGACGTTGTGGGTGAGCTCCTCCATGCCGGTGCCATGGGCGAAATCGACGTCGCCGCTGGACTGGAACAGCGGATTGACCAGCCAGGGATCGATGCCGAGCATCTTGCCGAAGCGCTTGGAAACCTCTTCGTAGCTCTGGAAATGGCGGCTCTTGCGGCGCACCGACCATCCCGCGTGCAGCGGCGGCAGCAGGTACTGCTCGTGCAGATCCTCGAGGATGCCGGGGGCACCGTGCGAAAGGTCGTTGTTCAGCAGGATGGTGCAGGGATCGAAATGCCGAGTGGCCAGCCGGCCGCCGTTGCGGACCACCGGCTCCAGGCGCAACTCTTCGCCGCTGGCCAGCTTGAGCGTGGTGACATCCTTGATCTCCGGATCGACCGAGCCGACCCGTACGTTGAGGCCGGCGGTATGGAAGATGCGCGCCAGTTGCGCCACGTTCTCGAGGTAGTCCGGATCGCCATGGTTTTCGGGGATCAACAGCAGGTTGCGCGCCTCGGGGCAGATTTTCTCGATGGCCGCCATGGCCGCCTGCACCGCCAACGGCATCATCTGACGGGTGAGGTGGTTCCAGCCGCCGGGAAAAAGATTGGTGTCGACCGGTGCCAGCTTGAAGCCCGCGTTGCGGAGGTCGACCGAGCTGTAGAACGGCGGGGTGTGCTCCATCCACTCCAGCCGAAACCAGCGTTCGATCGCCGGAGTGGAATCCAGGATGCGCTGCTCGAGCTCGTTGATGGGACCGTTGAGGGCCGTGATGAGATGCGGAACCATGCGGTCCTCTGTGGCTGACTAGCGAGAAACAAAAGGAAAAGGCCCCGCCGTGGAAAGGCGGTGCACGCTGCGGGGATATAGGGCCCGCCGACCCGGGTTGCAAGAGCCGGCCAGCCGCCTCATTTGCGAATTTCGCCCTGTCCAAGCACGACCCACTTCAACGAGGTCAGGCCCTCCAGTCCCACCGGGCCGCGCGCATGGAACTTGTCCGTGCTGATGCCGATTTCGGCGCCCAGCCCGTACTCGAAGCCGTCGGCGAAACGTGTGCTGGTGTTCACCATCACGCTGGCCGAATCCACCTCGCGCAGGAAACGCTGGGCGTTCATGTGGTCGCGGGTGAGGATGGCGTCGGTGTGGTGGGACGAGTAGCGGTTGATATGGGCAATGGCTTCGTCCACCCCGCCCACCACCTTCACGCTGATGACCGGCGCCAGGTATTCCTCGGACCAGTCCTGCTCGGTGGCGGTCGCCAGCCGGGCACCGCCCACCTGGGCCAGGACGGCCAGTGCCTCGGCGTCGCCGCGCATCTCCACGCCCTTGTCGGCGTAGATGCGCCCGATCAGCGGCAGGAATTCCGCCGCCACGCCACGCGCCACCAGAAGGCTCTCGGTGGCGTTGCACGGGCTGTACTTGCTGGTCTTGGCGTTGTCGGCGACGGTGACGGCCATGGCGATGTCGCAGGGGTCGTCCACGTAGGTGTGGCAGTTGCCGTCCAGGTGCTTGATGACCGGCACCTTCGCCTCGCGGCTGATGCGCTCGATCAGGCTCTTGCCGCCGCGCGGGATGATCACGTCCACGTAATCGGGCATGGCGATCAGCGCTCCGACGGCTTCCCGGTCGGTGGTGCCAACCATCTGCACCGCCTCGGGCGGCAGGCCGGCCTCGCGCAAGGCCTGGCCGACGAGTTCGGCCAGCGCCTTGTTGGACTCGATGGCCTCGGAGCCGCCGCGCAGGATGCAGGCGTTGCCGCTCTTGATCGACAGGCTGGCGGCCTCGATGGTGACGTTGGGCCGGCTCTCGAAAATCATGCCGAAGACTCCCAGCGGCACCCGCATGCGGCCCACCCGGATGCCGCTCGGCTGCTGCAGCAGGCCGGAGACTTCGCCGATCAATTCGGGCATGGCGGCCAGCTGGTCGCATCCCTGGGCCACCGTCTCGATGACCTTGGGCGTCAGCCGCAGCCGGTCGACCATGGGGGCGGACAGGCCCGCCGCCTCGGCCCGCTCCAGGTCACGCGCATTGGCTTCGGCCAACGGCACGGGGTTGGCTCGCAGCAATCGCGCCAGGGCGCGCAGCGCGGCATTTTTGGTGAGCGCATCGGCGCGCGCCATTTGCGCGGATGCGGCCCGGGCCTGGACCCCCAGGGTGTGGACGTATTCGGCGACGTTCAAGGCGTTCATCGGAGGCATTTTCCCATGCAGCGCCGGTATTTGCTTCGGCAGGCGTGTCAGGCGGCTCGGGCGGCAGGGGTTCCGGCGCAGGCCCGGCACAGCCGCAGGGCCAGCCGCATCAGCGCCTGCCAGCCCTCGCGCGGCCAGCCCTCCTGGGGCAGTCCCTTGACGATGCCGTCGACCTTGTGTGCGTCCTGCAACAGGCTGGCCAGCAAGGCACCGTCGAGCCGCGGCAACACCCGCTCGAAAAGCCGTTCCCGCACGCCCCAGACCCGCTGCTCGCGCAGGGCCATCGGCAAGGGCCGGCCGTTGCTCATTGCGTCACGCACCCGCTTCAGCGCGCGGATGTCTTCGGCCAGGGTGTAGTGCACCAGCACCTCGGCCTCGCCCTCGGCGCGCAGCCCGTCGAGCATGCGCTGCACCCGCAGGGACTGGCCGGCGAGCACCGCCTCGGACAGCTTGAAGACGTCGTAGCGCGCCACGTTGAGCACGGCCGTCTCGACCTGCTCCCACGACAGGACGCCCGCCGGGTACAGCAGCGCGAGCTTCTGGATTTCCTGGTGAGCCGCCAGCAGGTTGCCTTCGACCCGATCGGCGAAGAACTGCAGGGTGCGCTGGCCTTCGTCGCCCGGAGACACCTGCTGGCCCTGGCGCTGCAGCCGCTGCGCGATCCACTGCGGCAGCGCGCCGCGCTCGACCGGCTCGACCTGGATGCCGACGCCGTGCTGCTCCAGCGCATTGAACCAGGCGCCGGTGCGGGTGGCCTTGTCCAGGCGCGGCAGCAAAACCAGCGTCAGGGTGTCGTCCTGGGTGGCCGCCACCGCGGCGAGCTGCTGCAGGGCAGCGCTGCCGTCCTTGCCGGGCTTGCCGGACGGAATGCGGATTTCGACAATGCGTTTTTCGGCAAACAGGGACAGCGCGCTGCCGTCGGCCAGCACACCGCTCCAGTCGAAATGTGCACCGGCCACGGTGTGCACCGTGCGTTCCGACGCCCCTTGCGCGCGGGCCGCAGCGCGGATCGCGTCCGCGGCCTCCTGCACCAGCAAGGGCTCGTCGCCGTGCACCGTATACAGCGGCCGAAGCGATTTCTGCAGATGGGTGGCCAACTGGGCCGGGGCGAGCTGCATGGAGACTAGATTTGGCGAATGGCGGCCAGCCGCCGCAGGATCTGGCGCACCACGTCGGTCTGCAGGTTGCGATAGATGAGCTGCGCTTCCTGCTCCTTGGCGAGCGCCAGGGTTTCGTCGTAGCTCTGGTCCTGTTGCAACAGCAGTTCGGTCGACGGCAGGATTTCCCGGCCGTCGGGCGTGGCCAGGGAAAAGCGCACCCGCACCCGCAACTGGAACTCCCGCACCTGGCCGGTGGAGTTGTAGCCCAGCACCACCCGCTCGCGCTGGTCTTGCAGGATGCTCAGGATGACATCGCTGGTGTCGCGCTCGAGCAGATCGCGCGAGACCCGCAAGCCGGTGCCGGCCTCCAGGTTGCGGCGCAGTTCGGCGGCGAACGAAGAGTTGGGCGAGCCGCTGACGTAGATCGACTTGAAGGCGAAGTCGGGTGCCTGTCGAAGACGGAAACCGCAGCCGGCCAGCGGCGCGAGAGCGACGGTGGCGGCAAGAGTGGCGAGGGAAAAGGCAGCACGGCGGCGATGCATCACGAACAGGCCTTTATTTCAGATCACCACGTTGACCAGGCGCCCGGGCACCACGATCACCTTCTTGGGCGACGCACCCGCAGCGAACTTCACGAAGTCGTCGCTGGCCAGGGCGGCCGCCTCGATCGCCGCCTTGTCGGCACCGGCGGGCACCTTCAGCGACCCGCGCAACTTGCCGTTGACCTGCAGCATCAGCTCGATCTCGTCCTGCACCAATGCGGCCTCGTCGACCTTCGGCCAGGGTGTGTCGAGCAGATCGCCCAGTTCGGTCGCGTAGCCGAGCTCTTTCCAGAGCTGGTCGGCGATGTGGGGCGTGGCCGGGTACAACACCCGCAGCAGGATGCCGAAGCCCTCGACTGCGGCGACCTCGGCGCCCTCCACACCTTCGGCCCTGAAGGATTCCAGCGCGTTCAAGAGCTTCATCGCCCCCGACACCACCGTGTTGTATTGCATCCGCTGGTAGTCGTAATCGATCTGGCGGAGGACGGTATGCACTTCCAGCCGCAGCGCTTTTGCGGCTGCGCCGAACGTGACCTGCTGCAGGCGCTCGACGCCGAGGATGCTGGCGTTGGCCGCGTCGCGGTCCAGCGCCGCAAGCTTGACGCCGTAGTTCCAGACCCGGCGCAGGAAACGGTAGCTGCCTTCGACGGCGGCGTCGTTCCATTCCAGCGTGGCTTCGGGCGGCGCGGTGAACATGGTGTACAGGCGCGCGGTGTCTGCACCGTACCGGCCGATCAGTTCCTGCGGATCGACGCCGTTGTTCTTGCTCTTGCTCATCGTGCCGACGCCGCCGTAGTCCACCGCGGAGCCGTCCGACCTGAGCGTTGCGCCGATCACCTTGCCGCCCGCGTCGTGGATGTCTTCCACCTCGTGCGGCCAGAAATACTCGATGCCGCCCTTGGCGGTTTTGCGCGAGTAGATATGGTTGAGCACCATGCCTTGGGTCAGCAGCTTGGTGAAAGGCTCGTCGATCTTCACCAGGCCCAGGTCGCGCATCACCTTGGTCCAGAAACGCGCGTACAGCAGGTGCAGGATGGCGTGTTCGATGCCGCCGATGTACTGGTCCATCGGCATCCAGTACTGCGCGCCCTCGCCGACCATCGCCCGGTCGTTCTTGGGATCGCAATAGCGCATGAAATACCAGGACGAATCCACGAAGGTATCCATGGTGTCGGTCTCGCGGCGCGCCGCCTTGCCGCAGACCGGGCAGACCACGCCGGCGTGGAAGCCCTCGTGCCTGGCGAGCGGGTTGCCGGAGCCGTCGGGGATGCAGTCTTGCGGCAGCACCACCGGGAGGTCCTTCTCGGGCACCGGCACCGCGCCGTGTTCGGCGCAATGGATGATGGGAATGGGCGTGCCCCAATAGCGCTGACGGCTGACGCCCCAGTCGCGCAGCCGCCAGGTGGTTTTCTTGTCGCCCAGGCCGCGTTCCTGCAGGGCATGGGCCACGGCGTCCACGGCCTCTTCGTACGGCATGCCGCTGAAAGTGTCGGAGTTGACGGTGACGCCGTTCTTCTTGTCGCCGTACCAGTCGTGCCAGTGGTGGTAGTCGTAGTGCTCGCCATCGACATGCACGACCTGGCGGATCGGGATGCCGTACTTCAGCGCGAAGGCAAAATCGCGCTCGTCGTGCGCCGGCACGCCCATCACCGCGCCGTCGCCATAACCCATCAGCACATAGTTGCCGACCCAGACTTCGATCGGGTCTTCGATGAAGGGGTGGGTCACGAACAGGCCGGTGCGCTTGCCCTTCTTTTCCTGCGTGGCGAGCTCAGCCTCGGTGGTACCGCCGGTCTTGCACTCGGCGATGAAGTCGGCCACCGACGGGTCCAGCGCCGCGGCGTGCGCGGCCAGCGGGTGCTCCGGCGCGACCGCACAGAAGGTGACGCCCATGATGGTGTCGGCCCGCGTCGTGAAGACGTACATCTTGCCGTCGCCGATCAGCGCGCCATCGGCGCCGCGGATATCGTGCGGAAACGCAAAACGCACGCCCTGGCTCTTGCCGATCCAGTTCTCCTGCATCAGCCGCACGCGCTCCGGCCAGCCGGGCAATTGCGTCTGCACGTGGTCGAGCAGTTCTTCGGCGTAGTCGGTGATCTTCAGGTAGTAGCCCGGAATTTCCCGCTTCTCGACGACCGCTCCGGTGCGCCAGCCCTTGCCGTCGATGACCTGTTCGTTGGCCAGCACGGTCTGGTCGACCGGATCCCAGTTGACGACCTGCGTCTTGCGGTAGGCGATGCCTTTTTCGAGCATCTTCAGGAACAGCCACTGGTTCCATCGGTAGTACTCGGGCGAGCAGGTGGCGATCTCGCGCGACCAGTCGATGGCCAGCCCCATCGCCTGCATCTGCTTCTTCATGTAGGCGATGTTGTCGTAGGTCCATTGCGCCGGCGGCACGCCGTTCTTCATGGCGGCGTTCTCGGCCGGCAGGCCGAAGGCATCCCAGCCCATCGGCATCAGCACGTTGTAGCCGCGCATGCGCAACTGCCGGGCCAGCATGTCGTTGATGGTGTAGTTGCGCACGTGGCCCATGTGCAGCTTGCCGCTGGGGTAGGGCAGCATCGAGCAGGCGTAGAACTTGGGACGGCTGGTGTCCTCGGTGACGCGGTAGACGTCGCGCGCGGTCCAGTCGGCCTGGGCGGCGCTTTCGACCTCGTGATGGGTGTATTTGTCTTGCATGAGAGAAGAAGAGAGCGCTGGTCGGTCAGGCGCCGACACGGGCGTGCGCCTTGGGGCAGAGGGCGATTTTAGGGTCGGCGGGCGCCGTCGGTGGGCGGCGCGGCCACGAAACCCACGTGAACCAGTCCCGCCTGCTGCGCCAGCCCCAGCAAGGCGACCACGCGGCCGTAGGGCACCGCGGCATCTGCGCGCAGCTGGATTTCGGTATCGGGTGCGTCGGCGGCGACGGCGGCGAGGCGGGTGGACAGCGCGGCGTCGTCCAGCGGTTTGTCGTCCAGGAAAGCCTGGCCCCGGGCGTCCACGACCAGTTGCAGACCCGCCTTGCCGCCGGCCGCCGGCCGGGCGGGCGCCTGAGGCAGATCGAGCCGGATGCTGGTCGCCAGCAGCGGCGCGGTGAGCAGGAAAACCACCACCAGCACCAGCATCACGTCGACCAGGGGAGTGACGTTGATCTCGTTGATGGGTGCGGCGTCGGGACCGCGGGAAAGTCTTCCGAAAGCCATGCGGTGCCTTGCCGCTTCAGAGGTCGCGCAGGTCTTGCGCGAAGCCTTCGAGTTCGGCCTCGATGCGCACGATGCGACGCCCCAGCAGGTTGTAGGCCAGCACTGCCGGTATGGCGACGGCCAAGCCTGCAGCCGTCATCACCAGTGCTTCTCCGACGGGCCCGGCGATGCGCTCGATGCTGATCTGCCCCGCCCCGGCGATATCGACCAACGCACGATGAATGCCCCAGACGGTGCCCAGCAGCCCGACGAAAGGCGCGATGGCGCCGATGCTCGCCAGCAGCACCTGGCCGAACTGCAGATGCGCAGAGGCACCGTGGAGTGCGTCGCGCAGGCCTCGGGTGCGACGCTGCGCCTGGTCGCCCGCCGCCGCCAGGCCCACCACGCCACGGTCGGCGTCGAGGGCCGCGACAAAAGGCGTTATCAGGTCTTGCGGATCGAAAGCCGGCAAACGTTGGCGCGCCTCGGCGAGCGTCGCCGACTGCCAGAACGCACCGATGGCGCGCCGGCAATGGCGCGCGGCGCTACGCAGAAGCCAGGTTTTCCAGAGGATGACGATCCAGCTGGCAATGGACATCAGCAGCAGCACGCCCGCCACGGCCCGCGCGAGCGCGTCGCCGGCCAGGAAGAACTGCAGCGCGTCCATGGAAGGGGACGCCTTCAGGCGCGCAGGCCGAGGACGTCGAACATGTCGTACAGACCGGTCTTGCGACCTTCGAGGAAACGCACCGCGCGCAGGCTGCCCTGCGCATAGGTGGCGCGGCTGGACGACTTGTGCGTGATCTCGATGCGCTCGCCGGTGCCGGCGAACAGCACCGTGTGATCGCCCACGATGTCGCCGCCGCGGATGGTGGCGAAACCGATGGACGAGGGATCGCGCGGGCCGGTTTCGCCTTCGCGGGTGTAGACGGCGCATTCGTCGAGCGAGCGGCCCAGCGCTTCGGCCAGCACTTCGCCCATCTTGAGCGCGGTGCCCGAAGGCGCGTCGACCTTGTGGCGGTGATGCGCCTCGATGACTTCGATGTCGTAGCCGGTGGACAGTGCCTTGGCGGCCATTTCCAGCAGTTTGAGGGTGACATTGACGCCGACGCTCATGTTGGGCGCCATGACGATCGCGATCTCGCGCGAGGCGGCCTCTATCTCGGCTTTTTGCGCGGCAGTGAAGCCGGTGGTTCCGATGACCAGGTTGACGCCGTGCTCACGGCACACTTCGAGGTGGCGCAGCGTGCCTTCCGGCCGGGTGAAATCGATCAGCACGGCGGCGGGTGCGATGCCCTTGGCCAGGTCTGCCGTGATCGCCACGCCGCTGGCATAACCCAGAAACGCCGACGCGTCGGAGTCGATGGCCGGACTGGAAGACTGGTCGAGGGCGCCGGCGAGCACGCAGTCGCCCGAGTCGCGCACCGCCTCGATCAGCATGCGTCCCATGCGGCCGGACGCACCGGCAATCGCGACCCTGTGCGTGGCGGTGGTGGCGGTGGTGGTGGCGATGGCGGGGGTCGAAGAAGGTGTCGCGGTCATGCGGTATCTGTCGTGCAGTGGCAAAGATGACGAAAGGACCAGCCGATGGCCGCCCGCCTGCCTCCGCACGGCCGGGCGGAGACGCTGATCAACGGCTGGCAGGCGCGTCCAGCGGCGGGTACGCCGTGGCCGAAGGCGCCTCGACAGGTACGGCGGCCGCGGACGGCTCCGGCTCGGACTTGGGCCGGCCGGGAAACTTGGCCAGCTCGGCGGGAGTCGCTTCCAGGCGCGGCACCTTGCCGAGCTTGGTGCGGGTGTCAAGCGTGGCGACGAATTCGGCCTCGGTCGGCATTTCGTCGCCCTCGAAGCGCACCAGCAGATCCTTTTCGAAGAACAGGCTCAGGCGGCGCGATTGCGGCTCAACGCCCGGACGCTTGATCGTGAAGACGTAGTCCCAGCGGTCCCCGCGGAAAAGGTTGCTGATGAGCGGGGTGCCCAGCACTTCGCGCACCTGGATTCGGCTCATGCCTTTTTCGAGCGCCGCGACCTGTTCCCTGGAAACAAAGTTTCCCTGGACGATTTCGATCTTGTACGGCGTGATCGCGCTGGCCAGCCGGTTGCTGGCGCTGTCGACCGTGCCGCACCCCGCCAGCAGTGCCATCGTTGCGGCGGCAACGGATGCCGCAGGCATCATGCGGCGCAAGAAGTGATCGGACATGGTTGATTGCGCAGGCGATATGATCCAACGATTGTAGCGGCAGGGCTCGCGGCGACCGTCCGGAGGGCGCCGGCCCGCCCGCCAGGAAAGAGCCATGCACAGCAATATCGAAGACCTCAAGAACACCGGTCTCAAGGCCACGCTGCCGCGGCTGAAGATCCTCGAGATCTTCCAGACCGGCAAGCAGCGCCACATGACGGCCGAAGACGTTTTTCGCGTTCTGCTCGAAGAGCGTTCCGACATCGGGCTGGCCACGGTCTATCGTGTGTTGACCCAGTTCGAACAGGCCGCGATCCTGAGCCGCCGCCACTTCGAAAGCGGCAAAGCGGTTTACGAACTCAACGAGGGCTCCCACCACGACCACTTCGTCTGCACGAATTGCGGCAAGGTCGAGGAGTTCTACGACGCCGAAATCGAACAACGCCAGCAAGAGGTCGCCAAGGCGAAGGGCTGGCAGGTACAAGACCACTCGATGGCGCTGTACGGCCTGTGTGCCGACTGCGGCAAGGCGCCGACCCGCCGCTCGAACTGACCCGAACGCAAGGGCTGCGCGCCCCGGCGCACTAGTGCTCGCCGCCGCCTTCCATGGCGCGTTGGTGACGCTCGACGAATTCCTGGTAGGTATCGATGCCGCGCAACTGCAGGATGGTGTTGCGGACCGCCGCCTCGACCAGAACCGCGATGTTGCGCCCTGCCACCACCTGAATCACGGCCTTGCGCACAGGTACGCCGAGCACGTCCTGGGTGAGCGGCTCGTACGGCAGACGCTCGTATTCCCGTTCCATCGTTTCTTTGCGCACCAAGTGCACGATCAGCTTCAGCCGCATTTTCCGGCGCACTGCGGTTTCGCCGAAGATCGCCCGGATATCCAGCAAGCCGATGCCGCGGACTTCCAGCAGGTTTTGCAGCAACTCGGGGCAACGGCCCTCGATGGACGCCTGGTTGATGCGGTAGAGATCGACCGCATCGTCTGCCACCAGTCCGTTCCCGCGTGAAATGAGTTCCAGACCCAGTTCACTTTTGCCGAGGCCTGATTCGCCGGTGATCATGACGCCGAGTCCGAGAATGTCCATGAAGACACCATGCATCGTCGTGCGGTCGGCGAAATGCTTGGACAGATAAGCCCGCAGCACGTCGATGACGAAAGCAGACGACTCGTAGGTGGAGAACAGCGGAATCTGGGCGCGTTCGCACATCGAAACCAACGCTGGCGGTGCGGTCTGGCCATCTGCCAGCACCAGCACCGGCGGCTCGAGGGTGACGATTCGGGCGATTCGGCGAGCACCGTCTTCAGGCGTCGCATTGCTGAGATAAGCCACTTCGCGCTCACCCAGAATCTGCACGCGGTAGGGGTGGATGTAGTTGAGATACCCGACGAGATCAGCCCCGGATCGGGCAGCCCGCACGACGATTTCGTCGAACCGACGCTCGGAGGCACCGAGGCCTGCGATCCACTCCCAGCGCAGGGAACCACGAAACTCTTCGAAAAGCGCATCGGCGCTGACGACGGTTGGTTTCAAGGCGGAGAGCTGTTAACTACGGGAGAGCTGCCATATCAGGCAGGTTGAGTCGATTGCCATTGCGAGATCGTCGTGTGCAACTCGCCAGCATCACTGCTCGATTTGATCTTTTCGCGCAACGGCGCGTCGCTGAGCAACTCGGCAATCTCCGACAGGATTTCCAAATGCTTTTGCGTGGCAGCTTCTGGCACTAGCAGGAATATCAGCAACACGACCGGCCGCTCGTCGGGTGCATCGAACCCGATGGGTTGTGCCAACTGAAAGACGGCCGCCATCGGTGACTTGAGACCTTTGATGCGGCCGTGAGGAATGGCGACACCGTGGCCGAGACCGGTCGAACCAAGTCGTTCGCGGGCGAACAGGCTATCGGTCACCAGGGCGCGACTGAGGCCATGGAGGCTTTCGAACAGGAGGCCGGCTTCCTCGAACGCCCGCTTTTTACTCGTGGCGTCGAGGCTCACGAGAACCTGTTCGGGGGGCAGGATGGCAGCTAGGCGATTCATGGCGGTGGAGGGACATTATGCGCCCCTGCCAGGGTCAATACCTAGCTGCGCCGACGCGTGGCGCGCCGGCGCAACACCTTGTCACATCATCCGTTTCGGTGCCGCATGGTGATGGTTCTGGATGCGGTCCTTGTGGCGCACCACCTGCCGGTCTAGCTTGTCCATCAGCTCGTCTACCGCAGCGTAGAGATCTGCATTCGCACTTTCCGCGAACATCTCGCTTCCCTTGACATGGATGCTGCATTCCGCCCGTTGGCGCAGCTGCTTTTCCTTCAGGTTTTCTACTGTGAGGATCACTTTGACGTCTACGACGTCTTCGTAGTGGCGAGTCACGCGTTCGAGCTTGCTGGTCACATAACCGCGCAGGGCGGGGGTGACATCGAGATGATGGCCGCTGATCGTCAGGTTCATGGAAATTCCTCCAACTTAGGTTGCACCGGGTTGAAAAACCGCCCGACATCGCGTCGGGCAGATACGAACTGGAGATCTCTTTGCGCGTGAATTGACTATGCGCCCTACCCCGTCAGATTGCAATCCGCAGCCATGTCCGCAATCGAAATCGAATGCAACGCAGCCATTCGAAATTACACGCAAGTGATTGATAAATAACAAATATTTTTGACACATCAATGTCACGGAACAGTGAGACGAGCGGGAAACCTCATCATCAGCAGGGCTGTCCGCCGGGCAGATGGTACGCATCAAAGGCGCGTTGTTGCAGTGCGATAATCAGCGCTTTCAACGCCCTAGAGAAAGCGCCGTGGAAACCTACCCGAGTCGGTAGCTTTCTGCTCCCGGGACGACATCGGGGGTGGAAAGCGTGCCTCCCACCACCCCTTGATTTCGATGTAACCCGTCCGGGAGCGCGCCATGCTCAACATTTTTTCGCTCGCCAACGGCCGTCTCTTCCAGGAAGAGATCGAGTCCTTGGAAGAACTCGCCCGTTTCACCCCGATCTGGGTCGATCTGGAAAACCCCACCGTCGAAGAAAAGCGCTGGATCAAGCAGCACTACGAGGTATCGATCCCGGAAGACGCGACGGAAGACGACATCGAGGAATCGGCGCGTTTTTACGAAGAAGACAACGGCGATCTGCACGTGCGCAGCGACTTTTTGATCGCCGACGAGGAAGAGCCGCGCTCGGTACGCGTCGCTTTCATCCTCAACCAGCGCGATTCCGACAAGAAAAGCCGCGGCGTGCTGTTTTCGATCCACGACGAGGATGTGCCGGTGTTCCGCCTCTTGCGCCTGCGGGCCCGCCGGGCTCCAGGGCTGATCGAGGACGCCAAGGATGTGTTGCTGAAGCTGTTCGACGTGGATGCCGAATATTCCGCCGACACCCTGGAAAACATCTACGACGAACTGGAGAAGACCAGTCGCATGGTGTTGTCCGAAAACGTGACCGACGCCGTGGCCGGCGAGGTGCTGGGCGCCATCGCGCGGCAGGAAGACTTGAACGGGCGCATCCGCCGCAACGTGATGGATACCCGCCGGGCGGTGAGTTTCATGATGCGCAGCCGCATGCTCAATGCCGAGCAGTTCGAGGAAGCCCGACAAATCCTGCGCGACATCGAATCGCTGGACAACCACACGGCTTTCCTGTTCGACAAGATCAACTTCCTGATGGATGCGACCGTCGGTTTCATCAACATCAACCAGAACAAGATCATCAAGATCTTCTCGGTGGCCAGCGTCGCGCTGCTGCCGCCGACGCTGATCGCCAGCATTTACGGCATGAACCTGCAGTTCCCCGAATTGGCGGCGCTAGGCAAGGCGGCGTATCCGTACGTGATGACGCTGATGGTGTGCAGCGCGGTCGTGCCGATGCTTTATTTCCGTCGGCGCGGCTGGCTGAAATAACCTCGATGCCCTCAGGCCCCGGCGAACAGGGCCTGGACGATGGCCTGGGCGTAGCGGCTCGCGACCGCTTCGACGAACGCCGGAAAGTCGACATGGGCGCTGTCGTCGGCGCGATCCGAAATGGTTCGCACCGCCGCAAACGGCACGCGGTAGTCGTGGCACACCTGCGCTACGGCGGCGCTTTCCATGTCCACTGCCAAGGCGTCGGGAAGGCTCGCGCGAAGCTCTGCGGCTTCGGCCAGCGCGCTGACGAAACGGTCGCCACTGATCAACAGGCCGGCATGCAGCCGTACTTGCCGAAGACGAAAGCGCTGCCGGTCGCCGGCGTCGCACAAGGTTTCGGGATCGTCGAGCGCCCGTCGGCCGGCAGCGATCAGGGCGGCTGTCAGGCCGGGGTCCGCTTCGAAGCGGGAGCGTCCGTACAAGGGAATTTCGTGGCGCGGAAATAGCGGCGATGCGTCCATGTCGTGCTGGATAAAACCCTCGGCCACGACGACATCGCCCACTTCCACGCCGGGTGATAGTCCGCCGGCGACACCGGTGAAGACCAGTTGGTGCACCCCGAAGCGCTCGATCAGCATCGCGGTCGTCGCCGCGGCCGCGACCTTCCCGATGCCGCACAGGGCCAGCACGACCGGCCGACCGCCGATCCGGCCGGAGACGAAATCGCGGCCGCCATGACGCACCGGCGGCAGGCGCGCATCCAGCAGGGCAAACAGGCCGTGCTGCTCTTCCGGCAAGGCGCTGAGCAGGCCGGTGACCGGCATGTCGGGCGACGGACGGCTCACTTGGGGGCATCCCGCAATTCGCGCCGCAACACCTTGCCGACCGTGGTCTTGGGCAGATCTTCGCGAAACTCGATGATGCGCGGCCGCTTGTAGCCGGTGAGGTGGTCGCGGCAATAGGCCTTGACCTGCTCCTTGGTCACGGCCGCATCGTTGCGCACCACGACCAGCTTGACCGCCTCGCCGCTGTTCTCGTCCGGCACCCCGACCGCCGCGCACTCTGCCACGCCCGGCATGGCGGAAACCACCTGCTCGATCTCGTTGGGATAGACGTTGAAGCCGCTGACCAGGATCATGTCCTTCTTGCGGTCGACGATGCGGAAGAACCCCCGCGCGTCGACCGTGGCGATGTCGCCGGTGCGCATGAAGCCGTCTGCGGTCATGACCTGCGTGGTGTCGTCGGGCCGCTGCCAGTAGCCGGCCATGACCTGCGGGCCGCGAATCGCGATTTCGCCCGGCTCGCCAGCCGACACTTCGGCGCCGTCGTCGTCGAGCAGGCGGAACTCGGTGGAGGGCAAGGGGATGCCGATGCTGCCGTCTACCGATTCGCCGGCGGTCGGGTTGCAGGCGGCCGACGGCGAGGTCTCCGACAGCCCGTATCCCTCGCGGACGATCGATCCCGTCTTGTTGCGCCAAAGCTCGGCGACGGCTTTCGACAAGGCCGCGCCGCCCGCCACCGACAGGCGCAAATGGCTCCAGTCGACCGTGCCGAAATCGGAATGCCGTGCCAGCGCGCCGAACAGCGTGTTGACCGCCGGAAACACGTGAAAACGATGGGCCGACAAGGTCTTGAGCGTGGCCTTGAAATCGCGTGGATTGGGCACCAGGATGGATTTGCTGCCGGTCCGCAGTGCCAGCATCATGATCACGGTGAACGCGAAGATGTGATACAGCGGCAAGGCGCAGACGAAGGTGCGTTGCTCGTCTGCCGGAATGCCGCGCATGGCGGGTTCGTTCCAGGCTTCCGACTGCAGCACGTTGGCGACGACGTTGCGGTGCAGCAGCATCGCACCCTTGCTGACGCCGGTCGTGCCGCCGGTGTATTGCAGCAACGCCAGGTCGTCCGGACCGAGTTCGGGTGCCCTGAATGTCTTGCGCGAGCCTGCTGTCAACGCGGCGTTGAAACGCACCGCGCCCGGCAGCGAGAACGCCGGCACCATCTTGCGAAGATGGCGCACCGCCAGGTTCACCAGTCCGCCCTTTAAAAACCCCAGCCGGTCGCCGGTGGCGCAGAGCACGATGTGCTCGACCGCAGTCGTTTTCAGGCAGGTCTGCAAGGTGTGGGCGAAGTTCTCGAAGATGAAGATCGCTTTGGCGCCGGAATCACGCAACTGGTGCTCCAGTTCGCGCGGCGTGTAGAGCGGATTGACGTTGACCACGACACAACCGGCGCGTATCACGGCGGCGACGGCGACCGGATACTGCGGCACGTTGGGCATCATCAGCGCGACCCGATCGCCCTTGACGAGACCGAGTCCCTGCAGATAGGCCGCCATGCCCCGACTTTCGGCGTCGACCTGCGAAAACCGGATTTCGCGGCCCATGAACACATAGGCGATCTTGTCGGCGTGTTGGCGGTAACCGTCGGAAATGAGGTCGGCCAGAGATCGGTAGGCGGCGGTGTCGATGTCTGTCGGCACGCCTTCGGGATAGGCTTCGAGCCAGATTTTTTCCATGGAGTCTCCTGGGCAGGCTTTTTTTGCTTTAGCGCTCAGCTTAACGTCACGACGCGCCGGGATAATGCGCGGCATGACGTACACGGCACCTCTTCGCTGGAAGCCCAATGTCACTGTTGCGGCGGTGATGGAAAGGGACGGCCGTTTTCTCCTGATCGAAGAGGAAACGGCCGACGGCCTCCGGCTGAACAATCCCGCCGGACACCTGGATCCAGGTGAAACCCCGGCAGAAGGTTGCGCACGGGAAGCGATGGAAGAGTCAGCCTACGAGTTTACGGCGACATCGTTAGTGGGCATTTACATTTCGCGCTTCACACGCACGCGAGACAACGAAGACATCACATATCTTCGCTTTGCGTTTGCCGGTGATGTTGGAATGCATCACCCGGACCGTGCGTTGGATGAAGGCATCGTGCGCGCCATCTGGATGACCGCCGATGAAATCCGCGCTTGCCCGGAACGCCATCGCAGCCCCCTGCTGCTGCGCTGCCTCGAGGACTACCTCGCCGGACAGCGCTTTCCGCTTTCGGCCGTCTACAGCGACCCCTCCGTCACCAGCTGAAGCCGATCGGTCCGCCAGGGCCGGCATTGCGGCGGCCTTGGCAGCGGGCCGCCCCCCGGCCGTCTCCGGCCCGGGGGAGCCGGTTCATACCTGCGCGCCGTTGTTCGGATCCTTGCCGTCGCCCTTGGCGGCCACCGGTTTCACCAGGTCTTCGCGCTTCACGCCCAGCCACATGGCGATGGCAGCTGCCACGAAGCAAGACGAATACACGCCGAACAAAATGCCGATGGTCAGCGCCAGCGAAAAGTAATGCAGCGTGGCACCACCGAAGAAGAACATCGACAGCACCATCATCTCGGTCGAGCCGTGGGTGATGATGGTCCGGCTGATGGTGGAGGTGATGGCGTGGTTGATGACCGCCTCGGTGTCCATCTTGCGTTGGCGCCGGAAGGTTTCGCGCACCCGGTCGAAGATCACCACCGATTCGTTCACCGAATAGCCCAGCACCGCCAGCACCGCCGCCAGCACCGCCAGCGAGAACTCCCACTGGAAGAAGGCGAAGAAGCCCAGGATGATGATCACGTCGTGCAGGTTGGCCAGCACGGTGGCGACGGCGAACTTCCACTCGAAGCGAAAGGCCAGGTAGACCATGATGCCGATCACCACCATGGCCAGCGCCTTCAGGCCGTCGGTGGCGAGTTCCTCGCCCACCTGGGGACCGACGAACTCGACGCGGCGAAGGGTGACGCCGGCGTCCTTGTCAGCTTGCAGGGAGCCCATGACGCGCTCGCTCTGCTGAGCCGAACTGACGCCCTTCTGGGCGGGCAGGCGGATCATGACGTCGCGGGCGGTGCCGAAATTCTGCACCTGCACATCCTGGAAACCCAGGCCGGAGACCGATTTGCGAACCGCTTCCAGGTCCGGTGGCTGGGCGTAGTTCACTTCCATGACCGTTCCGCCGGTGAACTCCACCGAAAGGTGCAGTCCGCGCTGGAACAGGAAGAAAACGGCAGCCAGGAAGGTGATGACGGAGATCGCGTTCAGGATGAGCGCATAGCGCATGAACGGGATATCTCGGCGAATGCGAAAGAATTCCATGGTGGCGTTTCCTTACTTCGCGACGGCGCGGGAGGCGGCGTCTGCTTCGGGGCGCCAGACGGTGCCGATGTTGACGCTCCTGAGTTTCTTGCGGCGGCCGTACCAGAGGTTGACCAGGCCGCGCGAGAAGAACACGGCCGAGAACATGCTGGTCAGGATGCCGATGCAGTGCACCACCGCGAAGCCGCGCACCGGGCCCGAACCGAAGGCCAGCAAGGCCAGGCCGGCGATCAGGGTGGTGACGTTGGAGTCCAGGATGGTCGCCCATGCCCGGTCGTAGCCGGTCGCGATGGCCGCCTGCGGCGACACGCCGCTGCGCAGTTCCTCGCGGATGCGCTCGTTGATCAGCACGTTGGAGTCGATGGCGACGCCCAGCGCCAGCGCCATGGCGGCGATGCCGGGCAGCGTCAGCGTGGCCTGCAGCATCGACAGGATGGCCACCAGCAACATGACGTTGACGATCAGGGCGATGCTGGAGAACACGCCGAACAGCGCGTAGTACACGCACATGAAGGCGGCGATGGCGGCCAGGCCCCAGGCCACGCTATGGAAGCCGCGCGAGATGTTCTCGGCGCCCAGGCTCGGGCCGATGGTGCGTTCCTCGATGATTTCCATCGGCGCGGCCAGCGAACCGGCGCGCAGCAGCAGCGCGGTGTCGGCGGCTTCGGTGGAGGTCATGCTGCCGGAAATCTGCACCCGGCCGCCCGAGATTTCGGAGCGGATCACCGGCGCCGTCACGACCTCGCCCTTGCCTTTTTCGAACAGCACGATGGCCATGCGCTTGCCGATGTTCTCGCGGGTGATGTCGCGGAAGATGCGCGAACCCTTGGCGTCCAGCGTCAGGTTGACGGTGGGCTGCTGGGTCTGGTTCTCGAAGCCGGGCTGAGCGTCGGTCAGGTTCTCGCCGGTCAGGATGACCTGCTTCTTCACGACCAGCACCTGGCCGCCGCGGTCGCTGTATTTCTCGGAGCCGAAAGGCACGGCTCCGGCATTGCGCTCGGCGGAACGGGCATCGCTGCTCTCGTCGACCATGCGTACTTCGAGGGTCGCCGTGCGGCCCAGGATGTCCTTGGCCTTGGCGGTGTCCTGCACGCCGGGCAACTGCACCACGATGCGGTCGGCGCCCTGCTGCTGGATGACCGGCTCGGCCACGCCGAGTTCGTTGATCCGGTTGTGCAGCGTGGTGATGTTCTGCTTCAGCGCCTGGTCCTGCACCTTGCGCACCGCTTCGGGCTTGATGCTCGCCACGATGCGGGCGTTCTCGCCCTCGCCGGCATTGGTCGCGACGAGGTCGGGGAACTGGTCGACGATGACATTGCGCACCGCGGTGGCCGTGGCCGCGTCGCGGGTGCGGATTTCGACGGTCTGGCCGTCTCGCCCGATGCCGCCGTGGCGGATGCCCTTGTCGCGCAGGGTGCTGCGCAGGTCGCCCGCATAGGACTCGACCTTCTTGTCGAGCGCCGCGTTCATGTCGACCTGCAACATGAAGTGCACGCCGCCGCGCAGGTCCAGGCCCAGGTACATGGGCACCGCGCCGAGCTTGGTCAGCCAGGCGGGCGAGCGCGACAGCAGGTTGAGCGCCACCACGTAGGCGGGGTCGTTGGCGTCGGTGACCAGCGCGCGCTGGACGGCGTCACGCGCCTTCAGCTGGTCGTCGGTGGTCTCGAAGCGGGCGCGCACCGAGGTGCCGTCCAGCGTGACGGCGCCGGAAGGCAGTCCGGCGGACTTGAGGGCCTGTTCGACGCGGTCGCGGGTGGAGTCGTCCACCTTGACCGCCGACTTGGCCGCCGAGACCTGCACGGCCGGCGCCTCGCCGAAGAAATTGGGCAGGGTGTAGAGCACGCCCACCAGCAGCACGATCACCAGGATCGTGTACTTCCAGACCGGATAACGGTTCATGATCGCGCTTTGTGCGGCGGGGCCGCTGGGGGGAAGGCGCCTGTTTCAGGGCGCTCCGGGGTGACAAAACACAGGCGGCGCCGGTACGCGGAACCGGTCGCCTGGAGCCTGATGACCGACTGCTGATTACTTCAGGGTGCCCTTCGGCAGCACTTGCGCGATGGCGCTGCGCTGCAGCTGCACTTCGACGCCCGGTGCCACTTCCATGGACACGCTGCCTTCACCCAGCTTGGTGATCCGGCCGATCAGGCCGCCCGAGGTGGCGATCTCGTCGCCCTTGGCGACGGCCTCGATCATCAGGCGGTGCTCCTTCTGCTTCTTCATCTGGGGCCGGATCATGATGAAGTACAGCACCACGAACATCAGCACCAGCGGCAGCATGCCGGTGAGCGAGGACATCATGCCGCCGCCGGTAGCGGTAGCGGCGGGTGCGGTCTGGGCGAATGCGGAAGAAATAAACACGGGTTCAGCTCCACGGCCGTTGAGGCCGTCGGGGTCGTAGGAATGGGCGAGTCGCCCGCAGCTTCCGGCCGAGAAGGCGGTAGCGGGGCAACCGCGAATTGTATGCGGGCACTATTCGCCCAGACACGACCGACCCCTGGCCCTGACGGGTATGCCTGTAGGAGCCCACCCACGGACATTTGAAGGCGCTCCCGTACGACGGCCGAAGCCGCCGCACGGCATGCTCCGCGCGATCACAACAATCGATGGAGTTCGCCGTGTCATTTGCCATCTACATGGTCGGTTTTCTGATTTTCCTGGGCGGGCTGATCTGGGGAGCGGTTGCGGCGAATGTGCCGCATACCTACATCGCCATCGGCGCGATGATCCTCCTGGGCATCGGCATCTTCAGCGCGGTAGGGCGCACGCGCAGCAAGGATCCGTCCTAAAGATCTGCGCGCCCTGCGGATTTCCCGCGGAGGATTCGAAGCGGGTTTGCGGCACACTCGCGGCCTCGCGCGCCTGAGGCCGGGGTCGAAAAGAGCTCCGCCATGGGTTGCGCATGCCCGCAAATCGGAGACCTCGTTCCATGATCCGCAAAGCCCTGACATTCGTCCTGCTCGCCACCGCCTGCATCACCGGCGCCGTGGCACAGCCCGCTGCCTATCCCAACCGGCCCATTCGCCTGATCGTGCCCTTCCCACCGGGCGGCGGCACCGACATCCTGTCCCGGCTGGTGGCACAGAAACTCACAGAGTCCACCAAATGGACCGTCGTTCCCGACAACCGGGCCGGCGCCGGCGGCACCATCGGCATCGCCGAGGCAGCCAAGGCGCAACCGACCGGCTACGACATGGTGATGGGCCAGAAAGACAATATGGTGGTGGCGCCCTGGCTGTACAAAAACGTCGGCTACGACCCCACCCGCGACCTGATCGCGGTGGCCGATGTGGCCTACACGCCGATCATCATCGTGACCTCCGCCAGCAACCCGCGCTTCAAGACGCTGGGCGACGTGGTCACCGCCGCCAAGGCCCAACCGGACGCCATCACCTTCGGCTCGCCCGGCAACGGCACCACGATCCACCTGGCGGGTGAAATCTTCAAGTCGGCCGCCGGCATCCAGATCCGCCACGTGCCGTACAAGGGTTCCAATCCCGCGCTGATGGACGTGCTGGCCGGCAACATCGACCTGATGGTGTCCTCGGTCCCCTCGGCCATGGCGCAGATCAAGGCGGGCAAGCTGCGGCCTCTGGCTGTCACCTCCGCCCAGCGAAGCACCTCGCTGCCGGACGTTCCCACCGTCGCCGAGCTGGGCTACAAGGACGTCGACGTCAGCACCTGGTACGGCCTCTTCGTGCCGGCCGGCACCCCTGCCGCGGTGGTCACGCAGGTCAACCGGGAAGTCAACAAGCTGTTGGCGACCAAGGAAATGCAGGCCGCCATCCACGAGCAGGGCGCCGAGCCCCAGTCGATGACCCCTGAGGCCTTCGGCGCGCTGGTCAAGGCCGACTACCAAAAATGGAAAGGCATCGTGAAGGCGTCCGGCGCCGTCATCGAGTAACACGACTTCGGCAGCGGCCCGGCGGGCGAACGGCGAGGGCGCCCCGCAGGCAGCCCAAAGGCCGGCTGGCTAGCGGGCCGTCGGCATCACGAACTCGGCACCCTTGGCAGTGCTCTCGGGCCAGCGCTGCATCACGCTCTTCTGCTTCGTATAGAAGCGCACGCCCTCCTCGCCGTAGGCGTGCATGTCGCCGAACAGGCTCTTTTTCCAGCCACCGAAACCGTGCCAGGCCATCGGCACCGGAATCGGGACGTTGATGCCGACCATGCCCACCTGGATGCGCCGGGCGAACTCGCGCGCAACGTGGCCGTCGCGGGTGTAGCAAGCGACACCGTTGCCGAACTCGTGGGCGTTCACCAGGTCAACGGCCTCGGCGAAATCCTTTACCCGCACGCAAGCCAGCACCGGGCCGAAGATTTCTTCGCGGTAGATGCGCATTTCAGGGGTGACCCTGTCGAACAGGGTGCCGCCGGTGAAGAAGCCGCCCTCGTGGCCGGGCACCTGGCAACCGCGCCCGTCCACCACCAGTTCGGCGCCCTCCTCCACGCCCAGCGCGATGTAGCCCTCGATGCGTTCCAGCGCCTGTCGGGTGACGATCGGACCCATTTCGGCGTCGAGTTCCATGCCGTTCTTCACCACCAGCCTGCGCGCCCGCTCGGCCAGCGCGGGCATGATCTTGTCGGCCACGTCACCCACCAGCACCGCCACGGAAATCGCCATGCAGCGCTCGCCCGCCGAGCCGTAGCCGGCGCCCACCAGCGCGTCGATCGCCTGGTCCAGATCGGCGTCGGGCATCACCACCATGTGGTTCTTCGCACCGCCCAAAGCCTGCACCCGCTTGCCGTGGCGCGCGCCGGTTTCGTAGATGTGCTGGGCGATGGGCGTCGAGCCGACGAAGCTGACGGCCTTCACGTCCGGATGCTCCAGCAGTGCATCGACCGCCAGCTTGTCGCCCTGCACCACGTTGAAAACGCCGTCCGGCAAACCGGCTTCCGTCAACAGCCGCGCCATCAGCAGCGAAGCCGACGGATCGCGCTCGCTGGGTTTCAGGATGAAGCAGTTGCCCGCGGCCAGCGCCACCGGGAACATCCAGCACGGCACCATCACCGGGAAATTGAACGGCGTGATGCCGGCCACCACCCCCAGGGGCTGGCGCAGCGTCCAGTTGTCGATGCCGGTAGACACCTGGTCGGTGAAGTCGCCCTTCAGCAACTGCGGGATGCCGCAGGCGAACTCGATGATGTCGATGCCGCGCGAGACCTCGCCCTGCGCATCGGTAAACACCTTGCCGTGTTCGGCGGTGATGATCGCGGCCAGTTCGTCCTTGTGCCGGTTGACCAGCTCCAGAAACTGCAGCATCACCCGCGCCCTCCGGATCGGCGGCGTGTCGGCCCATTGGGGAAACGCCTTTTTCGCGCTGGCGACGGCGGCCTCGACATCGCTTGTGTCGGCCAGCCTGACCCGGCGCGCCTCGGTGCCGTAGGCCGGATTGAAGACCGCCTGGCTGCGCGTGCCGTCGCCGGGGCGGGGCCGGCCGTCGATGAAGTGGACGATGTCGGCGGTATCGGTGAAAGGGGCGGTCATGGCGGGCGGCTTGCGGAGCGGATGAAGGAAGCGCCACAGTCTAGGAAGGCGAAGCGCACCTGCCTAGGCCGGGCGGCCGAACTGATTGTTTGCCATCGTGAACAATCGGTGCATGAAAGCTGAAAATATCGACAGCCTCTGGGCGCATCTGCACTGGCTCGTCATGCTGCGGCAACAGGGTAGTTTCACTGCCGCTGCCGCGCGGCTGGGCGTCAGCAAGGCGGCGATGAGCCAGCGCATCGCCGAGCTGGAGCGCGCCGCCGGGGTGCCGCTGGTGCATCGCACCACCCGCAGCGTGAGGCTGACCGAAGCCGGTGAGCGCCTGGTCGACGGCACGCGCGGCGCGTTCGAGCAGATCCGCCACAGCTTCGCCGGCGTGCGCGACCTGGCGGCCGAGCCCCAAGGGCTGTTGCGGGTGACCGCGCCGGTCGCGTTTGCGCGCCAGCAGCTGGTGCCGCGGCTGCCGGAGTTCCTGAAAGCGCATCCGGCGGTGCGGCTGGAGCTGGACCTGTCCGACGGCCTGCGGTCGTTGGCGGCCGAGGGTTACGACCTGGCCGTGCGCCATACCGCCGCGCCGCCGGAGACCCATGTGGCCTGGGTGCTGGCGCCCACCCGCACGGTGTTGGTGGCGAGCCGCGCGTATCTGCGGCGGCGGGGGGTGCCGGCGGGGCCTGCCGATCTGGCTTCGCATGATTGCCTGTTCTATCCGCGGGCGGCGGAAGCCCCGGCCTGGGCTTTTGAGCGCCTGCCGGATGGGGAGCGGGTGACCGTGCCGGTGACGGGGCCGTTTTCTGCGAATAACAGTGAGGTTTTGCGGGATGCCGCCGCGGCTGGGGTGGGGTTGGCGGTGTTGCCTGATTTCAGCGCTCAATCCGGATTGCTCTCGGGGCGGCTGGTAGAGGTTTTGCCGGAGTGGCGGAATGTTGATTCTTTCGGGGATCGGCTGTATGCACTGCGGGCTTATTCGCCGCAGGTGCCGCGGGCTGTGGCGGCTTTGGTCGAGTTTCTGCGGGGGGCTTTTTCTGAAGGGTTTTCTGCGAGTTGAATGCTTGATTTATTGTGGTTTGGGGGTTTCTGTTTTAGCGATAGGCATAAGACATTTTTTAACTGCCTTCGGCTTGTTTACTTCTTCTGGTCCCCTGCGGGGTGAGACCCTGCGCCGGTGGCGGTAACTTTCTTTTCGGACGAAAAAGAAAGTCACCAAAGAAATCGTCTCGATGCGGGAT
>Ga0308164_10001378_pt1 | contig 28838 bp, 23 predicted proteins | sample PhyTR2_FD_201031 | JGI IMG/M metagenome (GOLD analysis project Ga0308164, IMG submission 201031) | Phyllosphere microbial communities from UC Gill Tract Community Farm, Albany, California, United States - DLSLT.R2 | ecosystem: Host-associated > Plants > Phyllosphere > Unclassified | place: USA... | reverse complement strand
CAAGGCCGGCAAGTACATCGGCATCTGCGGCCAGGGGCCTTCCGACCACCCGGACCTGGCCAAGTGGCTGATGGAGCAGGGCATCGAAAGCGTGTCGCTGAACCCGGACTCGGTACTCGAAACCTGGGTGTTTCTTGGACAGAAGTGAACATCGTAAGGGCCAAGCGCCTACGTGCGTTGGCAACAGTATGGATGCGGGCGATAGACCGTCCGAGCCTCAAACGGCGCGCTTGACCATAGGTCGCGTGCGGTTGCGCAGCGATGGGAAATGCTTAAGCAGGTATCGGTTCTGGTTATCGGTCGGACCTGTGCGGTTCCAGGCCGCTGCAAGCCTGTCTAGCTTTCGCTGCGGGCGCATGGCATACCTGCTATGCGTGGTGCGCCATTCGGGCAAGCGACTCTCTCTCGCATACTGGTCACCAGCTGTCGCGCCTTCGACAGCAATCCAGATTCCAAAAACAACAGCGCACTAGCGCGATGGAGTGAGTATGCAGTCGTGGTACGGCAGTATGGCGCCCAGCCAACGCAAGACCTTCTGGGCCTGCTTCATGGGATGGGCTTTGGATGCCATGGATGTGCAGCTATTCGCCTTCGTGATCCCGACCTTGCTGGTGGTATGGGGCATGACCAAGGGCGAGGCCGGCATCATCGGCACCTCGGCGTTGATTGCCTCGGCTCTGGGTGGGGTGATCGCCGGCGTGCTGGCCGACCGCATCGGCCGGGTCAAGGTGCTCAAGCTGGCGATCCTGTGGTTCTCGTTGTTCACCGGCCTTTCGGCCTTCACTGACTCCTTTCATACCCTATTGTTGACGCGCAGCCTGCAAGGGCTCGGCTTCGGCGGTGAGTGGGCGGCAGGCGCGGTGCTGATTGGCGAAGTGGTCGACAAGCGTATCCGCGGGCGCGCCGTGGGCTCAGTGCAAGCGGGCTGGCCAGTGGGCTATGCCGCTGCGGCGCTGGCGTACTGGATCGCCTTCAGCCTGATGCCCGAGCACACCGCCTGGCGCGTGCTGTTCCTGATCGGCCTGCTGCCGGGTTTCCTGGTGTTGTGGATGCGCCGCAACATCAAGGAGTCCGCAGCCTTCGAAGCCGCTGCCGAGTACCGGCAAAAGACCAGCCTATGGAAGAACTTCGCGCTGGTGTTCTCCCCCAAAGTGTTCCCTTTGACGCTAATGGCCTCGCTGATGGCCGCCGGTGCCCTGGGCGGCAACTACACCATCCTCACCTGGTTGGTGACCTACCTTCGCGAAACCCAGGGCCTGACGGTCAGCATGACCACCCTGTACCTGGCGGTGAACATCTTCGGCTCGTTCTGCGGTTACGTCGGCATGGCCTACCTCAGCGATTACCTGGGGCGGCGCAAGACCTTCGCGCTGTCGGCCGCTGGCGCGACGGTGACCGTGCTGGTTTACACCCAATTGCACCTGCCGATGTGGAGCCTGTTGCTGCTGGGCTTCCCGCTGGGGCTGTTCCAATCCGGCATCGTCTCGGGCATGGGGGCTTGTTTCACCGAGCTGTTCCCGGCCCAGATTCGCGCCAGCGCGGGCGGCTTTTCCTACAACTTTGGCCGGGGCATGGGGGCTCTGGTGCCAGCGGGCGTGGGTCTCACCAGCGCGTCGTTCGGCCTGGCCGCTTCCATCGGGGTATGGGCTGCGTGCTCGTACGTACTGGTCTTTATCGTCGCGATTTTCCTGCCGGAAACCCGCAACAAGGAGCTCGAAATCCATGTCTGATTCCAACAACAACAGCCGCCATGGCGGCGCGATCCTGGTCGAGGCGCTGCTGCGCAATGCGGTCGACACCCTGTATTGCGTACCCGGCGAAAGCTACCTGCCGGTGCTCGATGCGCTGCATGACACGCCTTCGATCAAGACCATCGTCACCCGCCACGAAGGCGCGGCCTCGAACATGGCCGATGCCTACGGTAAGCTGACCGGCCGTCCCGGCATCTGCTTCGTGACCCGCGGTCCGGGCGCCACCCACGCCAGCAATGGCGTGCACACCGCCAAGCAGGATTCCACGCCGATGATCCTGTTCGTCGGCCAGATCGAGAGCAGCTTCAAAGGTCGTGAAGCCTTCCAGGAGGTCGACTACCGGCAGATGTTCGGCGATCTGGCCAAGTGGGTCACCGAGATCGATAGCATCGAGCGTATCCCGGAAATCATCAGTAAAGCGTTCAGCATCGCCCTGTCGGGACGTCCCGGGCCGGTGGTGATTGGCTTGCCAGAGGAGGTGCTGTTCGGCACCGCAGAGGTCGCCGACGTGCCGGCGGTGCGTATCGCCCGGGCGGCGCCCGAAGCGCAAGCGTTGACTGAGCTGCGCGACCTGCTGGGCGCTGCCAGCAAGCCGTTGGTGATCGTGGGTGGCACCGCTTGGGATGCGCCATCCACCGCCGCCTTTCAGCGTTTTGTGCAGGCCAATGATCTGCCGGTGGCCGCCTCGTTCCGGCGCCAGGACCTGCTCGATAATCGTGACCCGCACTACGTCGGCCAGCTCGGCCTGGGCACCTCGCCCAAGCTGCTGGAGCGAGTGAAGGAGGCCGATCTGCTGTTGGTGGTTGGCTCGCGACTGAGCGAGACGGTGTCCCAGGCCTACGCATTGATCGCGCCCGGCAAGCCCGCGCAGAAGATGGTCCACGTGCACCCTGATCCTGAAGAACTGAACCGGGTGTACTGTGCCGACCTGCCGATCCTTTCGGCGCTCGGCACCTTTGCCCACGCCGCCGCCGCGCTGGAGCCCGTGGACAGCATCCGGTGGGCAAGCTGGACCGCCGCGGCCCGCGCTGACTACGTGCAACATTCGACGCCGCCGGCCGCGCATCCGCAGCTGGCCGGCGTCGACATGGGCGCGGTCGTTGCACATTTGAACGACGTACTGCCAGACGACGCGGTCATCACCAACGGCGCCGGCAACTACACGGTGTGGGTGCATCGTTTCTATCGCTATCGCCGGCCTGCCACCGAGCTGGCGCCCACCAACGGCGCCATGGGCTATGGCTTGCCCGCAGCCATTGCCGCCAAGCTGCATTCACCGCAGCGTGACGTGGTGTGCTTTGCCGGTGATGGCTGCTTCATGATGTACCCGCAGGAGTTGGCCACCGCCATGCAGTACGGCGCGCCAATCGTGGTGATCGTGGTCAACAACGGCATGTTGGCGACCATTCGCATGCACCAGGAACGCGAATACCCGGGCCGCGTATCGGCCACGCAATTGGCCAACCCGGACTTCGTCGCCCTGGCGCAGGCCTTTGGTGCCCATGCCGAGTTCGTCGAGCGTACTGAAGACTTCGCCGCTGCCTTCGCCCGTGCTCGTCAGGCAGGACGGCCAGCGTTGCTGGAGCTGCGCGCCGATCCCAAGCAAATCACGCCGCAGGCACGTTTGGAGGGGTAACGCTCGCGCCTGGGCCGGGCTCCAGCAAATGGGCGCCCGGCCATAGCCCCTGCTCGACCATTTCCACGGCGCGTTGGCGAATGATCTGCGTCACCGCCCACAGACCGTCGGCGGCGATGCGGTTCTTTGGCCAGACCATGGCGATGGTGCGCTGCACATCGTGCCCCTCCAGTCGGTAGCTTTTCAGGCGACCGGCTTTGACCTCCTCGATCACCGCCGCTTCCGGCAATACGGTACAGCCGCAATTTTCCAGCACCAGGCGCTTGGTGATGGAAATCGAGCCGTCGCATTCCAGGGCGATGTTGCTGGAAAAGCCGTAGCGGTTGGCCAGCGATTCCACCAGCAGGCGCAGGCCGTGATGGGTGCTGGGCAGAATCAAAGGAATCTCCCCTAGCTCGCGAACGTCCACGCTATCGCCCGCCAGCGGGTAATCGGCGGGAGTGATCAAGTGCACGCCTTCACTGAGGATGGGATCGTATTGCAGGGCGCCCGGGTGCTCGGGCAGGTACAGCAGGGCGATGTCCACGCTGCCCTCGCTGAGCCGCGCCAGAATGTCCGCCGCCAGCCCCTCGACGAAGTGCACCTGCGTCAGCGGATAGCGCGCCTTTAGCGCATGCCCCAAACGCCCGAACAGGATGCGCGCGATGGTCGGCTGGGCGGCAATGCAGAGTTTCGCTGGGCCTTGTTCGACGCTGTCGCGCATCGCCCGCTCAGCCTCCTGCAAAGTGGCGCTGAGCGTACTGGCGTAGCCCAGCAGTTGCTTGCCACGGTCAGTGAGGCTGACCCCGCGGCCGCTGCGGTGAAACAGCCTGACGCCCAACTCGGCCTCCAGCAAGCCGACGCGGCGGCTGATGGTGGACTGGTCGGCACCCAAGGTGATGGCTGCGCGGGAAATGCTGGCGCTCTTGGCTACCTGGGCGAAAAGTTCGAGGTCATCCGAGTTCATGCAGGCTCCGGCTTCGGGAAGGGCGGGCGGTAACCAGCCGCATCAAGACCGGCAGTATTGTGCGACATCGCGATAGGTGCAATACGCATGGCAGCTAGGGCACCAGCGCATAGCGGGGTTAATCCTGACGTAATAGCGTGCTGCAACGCTGTTTTTTTCAGAGGAGTACCCATGTCGAGAATCAAGCTTTCATGCCTGGCAATCGCCTGCGCATTGGCCCCGGCCCTCATCGTCATTAACGATGCTGCCGCCGGCAGCACCACCGGCGGGGTTTATGGTGAAGAGCTGCAAGGTTTTGATTATCCCTATCCAGTGCACCACTTCAGTTTTGAGTCCCAGGGCCAAGAACTCGACATGGGCTATATGGATGTCGCCCCAAGCGGGCCCGCCAATGGCCAGACGGCAGTACTGCTGCATGGCAAGAACTTTTGTGGCGCCACCTGGGATGACAGCATCAAGGCCCTGAGCAGTGCCGGTTACCGAGTGGTCGCGCCGGACCAGATCGGTTTCTGTACTTCCAGCAAACCGGCCAACTACCAGTACAGCTTTCAGCAGCTGGCGGCCAATACCCATGCCCTCCTGGGTAGCTTGGGCATTGCCAAGGCGGCTATCGTCGGCCACTCCACAGGCGGCATGCTGGGTACGCGCTACGCCCTGCAATACCCCCAGGCCACAACCAAACTGGTACTGGTCAACCCTATCGGCCTGGAAGACTGGAAAGCCATGGGCGTGCCGTGGCGCAGCGTCGACCAGTGGTACCAGCGCGAGCTGAAGCTCAGTGCCGAAGGCGTTCGCAAGTACGAGCAGAGCACCTACTACGCCGGGCGCTGGAAGCCTGAGTACGATCGTTGGGTCGACATGCTCGCGGGTCTCAACAAGGGCCCTGGCCATGAGCGAGTGGCATGGAACTCGGCGCTCATCTACGACATGATTTTTACCCAGCCAGTGTTCTATGAACTGCCCAACCTCAAGGTGCCGACAGTCTTGATGATTGGTGACGCAGATACCACGGCCATCGGCAGCGACATCGCCCCGGCCGAGGTCAAGGCGAAGATCGGCCACTACGATGTGCTGGGCAAGCAAGCGGCCAAGCTGATCCCGGGCTCACGCCTGGTGGAGTTTCCCGGCAAAGGGCATGCGCCGCAGATGGAGGATCCGGTGGGGTTCAACAAGGCACTGGTCGAGCAATTGAATCGCGGTTGAGCGCCAGCGGCAGTCGGCAGTGGCGTGATCTGGCGTCTCCTGCCGCATCACTGCCTGTAAATCGAGCTCACTGATGCGCAGGCAGGTAGATCTGCGCCAAGCGATGGCGGATAGCAGACACGATTTGCTCGCGACGGCGGTCGATGTGCCGCTCGAGCACCGCCAGGCAGCGGCTTTCGTCTCGCGACCGTAGCGCCTCGAGTACCTCGCGATGATCGCCCTGGGTAATCGGCCGCTCGCTGCGGTCCATCTCGTACCAGCGCACGAATTGGATCCGTGCGTTGACGTTCTTGAGGACCTGGAGCATTTCACGGTTGCCGGAAAGGCTCATGAGGCGCTCGTGAAAGGACTCGTCCAGAGCAATCAATTGATCGGTGGTTCGGCTGCCGGCCTCGGGTCCAGTCGTTGCAATGAAGGACTCGAGCGCCTCGATATCCTCGTCCCTGGCATGGAGTGCGGCCAGTTTTACGGCGCCTAGCTCAATGACCTTTCTGAGTTGATAAAGCTGGTAGATCTCCTCCGGGTCCAGGTCTCGACAGAAGAAGCCCTGGCCGGCGACCAATTTGATGAAGCCCTCGCTCGACAGCCTGTTCAGTGCCTCACGCAGGGGCGTGCGGCTGACGCCGACTTTCTTCGACAGGACGCCTTCGTTGAGGCGCTCACCGGGGCGCAGTTCAAATGTCACGGCCATGCGCCGGATCTGGTCATAGGCCTGATCAACGGAGCTGGACACGGGTTCACGGGATTCAGCCATCTACAGCCTCGCGGGGCAGGGGGGAGTCGAACTTGCACCAGTATACAGCGCGGAATAACGCGCTGTACTCAGAAAGGTGCGTCATTTTTTCCCACAATCGCGCGATGCCCGTTTCGCTGTTCAGGCGAGGCGGGCTGAGGGAAAAAAATAACGCCCGCGATTCAATGACTTGTATTCTCCTGAGAATATTTTCCAGTATTCTGGCCTGTATACTGCATGGTATTTAGTGTCGCATTCAGTGCGCGTTACTTCAGGGAACGATCCGGTTGTGCGATCCGGCAACCTTGGTCCGTCGAATTTTTTATCAAGAGGTGCAGTGTGGAATCTCAAAGCAGTCCATCGGCTTACTATTCAGCGCGTGAGATAAGTGAGCAGGAAATCCCCATCATCGACATCGGCTCGCTGCTGGGCGGTGCCGAAGGCGCAGTAGAGGAAGTAGCCGCAAGGATCGTCGATGCCTGCCACCGCATCGGCTTTTTCTACATCAGCAATCATGGCATCGCACCCACGACGATCGAGCGGGCGACAACCGCGATGCGTGAATACTTCGCCCTGCCGGTCGCCACCAAACGCGGTTGTGCAGTCAACAAAGCGCAACGGGGCTGGATGGAAATCGGCCAGGCGCGCTTGGAGGGCTCGGCCACCCATGATCTCAAGGAAGTATTCTTCTGGGGGCCGGAGTCCTATCGACAGGCGCGCGATGGCTCCGCCGAATCGCTGGTATCCGCCAATGTTTGGCCTGATGCCGATTTCCCGCGTTTACGCCAGGAACTGCTGCCTTACTACGATGCGGTCAAGCAGGTCGGCCACCGGCTGCTGTCGGCCATCGCCGTCGGCCTTGGCGCACCGAAGGGCTTTTTCACGTCTCGCTATACCAACCCGCTGGCCCGCGGGCAATTGGTCTACTACCCCGTTTCTACCGCGAGTGATGAAAGCGAACAGCGTTTCGGCTCTGCGCCCCACACTGATTTCGGCGTACTGACGTTACTGCTGCAAGACGCCAATGGCGGGCTGCAGGTCAAGAATCGCCAAGGTGAATGGGTCGCGGCGCTGCCGGTAGAGGGCACGCTAGTGTGCAACATCGGCGATTTGATGAACCGCTGGTCGAACGAATTCCTCAGCTCCAACCTGCATCGCGTCATCAACCAGTCCGGCAAGGAACGCCATTCGCTGGTGGTGTTCTTCGACCCGGATGCCGAGGCGATCATCGACCCCGTGGACCTTGGGTTCACCGAGGGCCAGGAGCGCTATCCAGCGATTTCGGCCGCCGATTATATCCAAGGCAAAAACCGCAAGAACTTCACCCATTACGGCCAGTGATGCCCACCTATTCGAGTACGCATTCATGAGTAATCAAAACCGACCTTTGCAAATTGGTCTCGCTGGCCTCGGGGGCGTAGGCACCCAGATCGCCGAACGCTTGCTGCGCGGCGACTTGCCCGGGGCGGTGTTGGCAGCGGTTGCCACGCGCGATCACGCCAAGGCCCGGCACAAGCTCGGGATCATGGGTTTCGCGCAGGTGCCCGTGGTGTCGCTGGATGACCTGGCCAACAGCGCAGATATCATCGTCGAGTGTGCGACCGCAGAATCCTTCCCACTGATTGCGCAGAAGGTATTGGGGGCGGGGAAGATCCTGGTGGCCGTCAGTGTCGCCGAACTGCCCGCCTATCCCGAGTTGATCGACTTGGCGCAACTGCATGGCGGCCGTATCCGTGTCGCCAGCGGCGGCTTGCCAGGGCTGGACGCCGTACGCGCGGTAAAGGAAGGGCACATCGAACATATCAAGCTGTCCACCACCTTCCGCCCCGAGTCACTGGCGCATGAGCCCTTCGTGCTTGCGCAAGGTTTTGATTTCAGCGTGGCGCCGGCCAGTAAGGTCAAGGTATTCGAAGGCACCGCCCGAGCGGCGGCGGCGGCGTTTCCGCGGCATTTCAATGTAGGGATTGCCCTTAGCCTGGCGGGTGTCGGCTTCGACCGCACCGAAATCGAAGTATGGGTCGATCCCCATGTGGAGGGCGCGGTGCAGCACATCGAGGTGAAGGCTGATATCGCCGACCTGACATTGATCAGCCGCAACCGGCCCTCGGCGAATCCGCGGACGTCGCGAATCGTCGCCCCCAGCATCATGGCTGCACTGCGCAGCTATATCGAGCCCCTGCAAGTGGGGACGTAACCCTCGGTTGACTGCTGCTTTGACTCTGCCGCTGGCCCCGTTCAGGGGAAATCCATCTCCATCGAGGTACATTCATATGAAACGTCCTGCATGCTTCAAAGGTTTGGCTATTTCCGCTGCTGGCTTGCTCGTCGCGCTGGGCCTGTCCACAGGCCTGGCCCATGCCGACAGCGAAAGCACCATGGACCGCGTCGAGCGCACCAAGGTATTGCGAGTCGGTGTCATCAACGGCGCCATCCCTTACTTCAACAAAGACCTGGCCAGCGGTGAGTGGAGCGGCTTCGGGCCAGACTTCTCCAGGGACCTGGCCAAGGACCTGGGGGTAAAGCTGGAGTTCGTAGAGACCACCTGGGGCAACTCGGTGATGGACCTGCAAGCCAACAAGATCGACGCCATGTTCGCCCTGGCGCCCACCCCGGCGCGGCGCAACATGGTCGGCTTCTCCGATGCGCTGTTTAACAATACCTATACCCTGGTGTGCAAGACCGGCTACCCGGACAAGACCTGGGACCAGCTCAATACCCCCGAGACCAAGATCTCCGTAGACCTGGGTTCCTCGATGGACAACTTCGCCACCGAGAAGCTGCCACACGCCACCATCTCCCGCCTCGACAGCACCAGCGCCGCGACCATGGCCCTGCAGGCCGGTCGCGCCGATTGTCAAGTGTTGACGGTATTGCTGGCCCAGCCGTTGCTCAAGAAGATGCCGGACATCGGCAGCCTTTACGTACCCACCCCAGTGTTGGCCGCGCCGGTCACTGTGGGTATCCAGATCGAGCAGGACCCACGCTTCATGACCGCCATCAACACCTGGTTGGCGAAAGAAAAGAACAGCGGCGAGGTCCGCAGAATCATCATCGGCAACATGCAAAAGCTTGCCGGTATTGACCCCGCATCCTTCCCTGCCTCCGTAAAATTCGAGTAATCGCTATGCCGGCGTATTCCTGGAACTTCTCGTCCTTACTGGCGTACAAGTCCCTGCTGCTGACAGGGCTTGGCTACACCGTGTTCTACACCCTTATCTGCGTGGTGCTGGGCATTGTCATCGGCGTCCTGACGGCTTTACCCAGGCTGTCCAGTTCAAGTTGGATCGCGGCGCCGTTCAGGGCCTACGTCGAGTTGTTTCGGTGTACGCCGGTGTTGGTCCAGCTCGTTTGGTTCTACTACGCACTCCCGGTGTTGACCGGCATCCAGATCTCAGCCACCACCGCCGCGGTCAGCTGCCTGTCGCTCTACGGCGGCGCGTTTTATTCGGAGATTTTCCGCGGTGGAATCATCTCCATTGAAGAAGGGCAGACCGAGGCGGCGCGCGCGCTGGGTATGCGCCGTGGGCAGATCATGTGGCGGGTGGTATTGCCACAGGCACTGCGCAGGATGGTGCCGCCATTGGTCAACCAGTCGATTATGCAATTGAAGAACACCTCGTTGCTGTCTGTGCTGGCGCTACCGGACCTGCTCTACCAAGGGCAGGTCATCGCCCACGATTCCTATCGCCCGCTCGAAGTCTATTCCGTAGTGGCCGTCGCGTATTTCCTGTTGCTGCTACCCGCCACCGTCATGTCCAGGCGCCTCGAGAACCGCCTCGGGCGCAGGGCCGGAGCATGAAGCCTATGAACGCATTGATTGAAATCAGCCACCTGAAGAAATCCTTTGGTCAGTTGGACGTGCTGAAAGATGTATCACTGACTGTCAACAAAGGCGAAGTGGTGTCGTTGCTCGGGCCCTCCGGGTCCGGCAAGTCGACGCTGCTGCGGTGTGTCAACCTGCTGACCGTACCGGATGGCGGCGCCATTCGTGTCGACACCCAAGCCATCACCTTCGGCCAGGGCAAGTCATCGAAACTGCCGGGGGACAGGGCGCTATCAAGTTTTCGCGCGACCACCGGCATGGTCTTCCAACAGTTCAACCTGTTCCCACACATGACGGTGCTGGCGAACGTCATGGAAGGCCCGGTCACGGTGAAAAAAGTGCCCAGGAATGTCGCCCGCAGCCAAGCGCTGGCGCTGCTGGCAAAGGTCGGCTTGCAGGACCGCGCTGACTACTACCCCGACATGCTCTCAGGGGGCCAGAAGCAGCGGGTGGCCATCGCCCGTGCCTTGGCGATGGAACCCGCGGTGATGTTGTTTGACGAGGCCACTTCGGCGCTCGACCCCGAGTTGGTGGGCGAGGTGCTGGGGGTGATGAAAGGGCTGGCGGCAGAAGGCATGACCATGATCATCGTGACCCACGAAATCGCCTTTGCCCGGGAGGTCGCCGACAAGGTGGTGTTCATGCGCGACGGCGTCGTCGTCGAACAGGGGCCGCCTTCGGTGGTCATCGATAATCCGCAATGCGACGCCACGCGGCAGTTCCTGAGCCACTTCTATGGAAAGTAACGTGAGTAGTGGCCTGCAGGTCACCGTTGTCGGCGCGGGTATTGTCGGTGTGTGCTGTGCCATTCTCCTGCGACGCCAGGGGGCCGAGGTGACCATCATCGATGCTGGCGCCCCTGGCGGCACGCAGGCGGCAAGCTACGGAAACGGCGGCTGGCTGAGCCCCGCCTCGATCGTGCCGATGTCGATGCCAGGGCTGTGGAAAAAAGTCCCTGGTTACCTGCTGGATCGGACAGGGCCCTTGACCATTCGCCCAACGGCGCTCCCCGGCCTGGCGCCGTGGCTATGGCGATTCATGCGGGCAGGGGCCACTGTGCACAAGGTCGAGCGCACCGCCAGGGCGCTCAACGTACTGTTGCACGATGCCCCGGCCCGACACCGTGCGTTGGCCGATGCTGCCGGCCTGGGCGGCTTGATCGTGCATAACGGGCTGCTGCACGTGTACCCCGACCAAGCCGCGTTCGCGGCCGATGCATTGGCATGGAAGCTGCGCCGCGACAACGGCGTCCGTTTCATGGAATGGGGCGCGCGGGATATTCGCCACTGGGCGCCGCAATTGTCCCCCCGTTATCAATTTGGCGTGTGGGTCGCAGACGGTGCTCACTGCGTCGATCCTGGTCGCTATGTCAGCGGTTTGCTAGAGCATGCGTTGGCCCTGGGGGCGCGCTTCGTCAGGGGCCGGGTCAGTCATGTCGATGAACTGGGTACGGCCATCGTCGAAGGTGAAGCCCTTTCGGCTGACCGCCTGATCATCGCTGCGGGCATCCACTCCTGGGCGCTGGCGCGACAGCTCGGTGACGATATTCCGCTGCGCAGCGAGCGCGGCTACCACGTCGAGATCAAGGCGCCGGGCTTCGAGCTGCCAATCCCGATAATGCCCAGCGACGGCAAGATGGCCAATACCAATACCACTCAAGGCTTGCGGTTTTCGGGGCAGGTGGAGCTGGCGGGGCGCGAGGATGCACCCGACTGGCGGCGCAGCGATATTTTACTGGAGCATGCCCGCAGGCTTTATCCGCAACTGGCGGAGCGTGAACTGGGTGACGCCGAGGTGACCCGCTGGATGGGGCATCGGCCCTCGGTCGCCGATGGTTTGCCTGTGATCGGCCCCGCGCGCCGTACGGACAAGGTCATCTATGCGTTCGGCCACGGGCATATCGGTTTGGTATCGGCGCCAAAGACGGCGGAAATCGTCACCGCGTTGGTCTTCGGTGCAGTGGCTGAGAAGGAGTGGCAGCACTACGGTGCCGGGCGCTTCTGAGGCATCTGCAGCCTGCGAGCGCTCGCGGCAACTGGCCGGCGGCGGTCCGTGTTGATGACCGCGCGCGGGCACTGTTAACTAGTCGTCCTTGCCCGCTACCCCCGCACCTTCGATCTGATGCCTGGCCAGGGCCGCGGCAACGAACCCGGAGGCCTTCATCTCTTCGACGAAGTCCGCCAGGTACTGCGCTGCCGCGCTGCCCTTGGCCTTGGGCAGGCCCATGGCCTGGCGGATCACCATGAAGTGCTCATCCAATAAGCGCATGCCCCCCGCCTTGGCGGCATCCTTGGCCAGTTGCTGGCGAATACCTGCAGCAACGCTCAAGTGCTGATCCAGGAAGCCTTGCACAATACCCGGGGATGTCGGCAGCCGCACGATGCTGGCGTGGTGAAGCTCGCGGCTCAGGAACAGGTCGTAGGCGCTGCCTTTGCTGACCGCCACGGTCGTGCCTGCCTGGTCGACCTGGGCATTGGTGGTGATCGGCGAGTCGTTGCGCACTGCATACACCCCCTCGATCAGCACATAGGGCCGCGTGAACTCGATGATCTGCCCGCGCTTGGGGTCGATGGCGAAGAAGCCAACGTCGGCCTTGTCTTGCTCGACGTTTTCCACCGAGGCACCTGCCGAGGTCACGGCTATCAACTGCAGCGGCACGCCGAGGCGTTTGGCCAGTTCGCCTGCCAGGTCGACCGACACGCCGACCGGCTGGTGGGTGTGTGGGTCAAGGGTGGCGAGAATCGGGTTGCCGAGGTTGATCGAGGCGCGCAGCGTGCCGGACGGTGCGAAGGCCGCGACCAGTTCGGCACTGGCCGTGCGCGCGCCTTGGGCACCAGCGCCTGTGGGCGATGCCGCTTGCGCCAGCGCCGCGCCGCCGCTCAACAACCAGGCCAGCGCCGAGATCGCCAGGCGCCGTGGGGTAGCTGCCAGGATCGTCTTCATTCAAGCGCCCTCAGGCAGCAAGCCATGCAGCCGCTCGTCGAAGGGGCTGCCCAGCAGCGGCTGCAGTTTCGAGCGCATGCCGATCACGTAGGGCGCCTGGACGAAGTCTTTGTAGGCTTGGGCCGATTGCAGCACCTCGACGATGGTGAAATGGTTGGCGGCGCCGGTCTGCTGCAGCACCTCGATATGGCGCACGGCGGGATCGTGGCGTGCCTGTTCGGTGAATGTCTGCAACAGCGGCAGCGCGACCTTGACCTGCGCCGGTTCGACGTCCACGTGCACTACCGCATAGACGGCCGCCACGGGAGTCGCTTCGCTGGCGTTGGCGCTTTGCAGGCCGGCGGTCAGCAGGCAAGCGTTGGCGAGCGTCAAGCCCAGGATTCGGTGAAGTGTGCGCATAGGAAACCTTGTCGATTGAAAGAGAGAGGAGGGCGCCGCCAAATGGCGCGGCACCTGGTGGTGGGGGTCAGTATCCGGGTCTGGGTGCATGCCCCTAAGGGCATGGCGTGCATAGCAGCTAGGCGTAAAGCGCAGGGCTAGCGGCTGGTAGTGGAGCTTGCCGCAGCGGGGTGTGAGATCTCGCCTCGTTCCGCCAACCGAGCGGGTGCGCGGCCCAGCTCGTCCAACGGTACGCGGTAGGTTTCCCGTGCCGTGTAGGCGGCCAGCGCGGCGATGGCGGTGACGCCGAAGGCTATGCTGCCAACCACCAGCGGAATGTTGTGCGTGCCGGGCGGTGCGAGCAGGGCAAACACTGCGGGTAGCAGCGCTGCTGCGGCGGTGCCGACGTTCTGCGAGATGGCCATGGCCGACACCCTGACACGGGTTGGGAACATTTCCGGGAAGAAGCTGGGGAATACCGCATTGAAGCCCTGGTAGGTCACACCCCACATCAGCATCGCGAGCACGAACACCAAGGGCATGTTCTGGATACTGATCGCGTAGAGGTAGGCGAACGACAACAGCCCGGATACCAGCGCGCCGACGATGACCGGCGGCCTGCGGCCAATGCGATCGGAGAGCTTGCCGACCAGGGGGATCACCGCCACCGCCGTCGCGTTGCCCAGCAACGAGATCCACAGGTACAGGCTGGGAGAAAAGCCGATGCCATAGGCAGGCTGCACGGCATAAGCGGCGCCGAAGATGGTGGTCACCGCTGGAATAACGTTCATCGCGGCCATGCAGATTACCCGCAGCATGTCGCGCCAATGGCCGGTGACCGCCTCGACCACCGGCGCCCGAGCGTTTTTGCGATCGCGCACCTGGTTGGCGAAAGCCGGTGCTTCGCCCACCTCACGGCGGATATACCAGGCCATGGCGATGATCAGCGCACTCAGCCAGAACGGTACGCGCCAGCCCCATGACAGAAAGGTCTCGGGCGTCATGAATGCCTGCAAGGGCAGGAATACACCAGCGGCCAGAATCTGCCCAGCCTGTACCCCTTGGGTGGTGAAACTGGCGAAAAAGCCACGGCGCCCGGCCGGGGCGTGCTCGAGGGACAGGGAGCTTGAACCGGATATCTCGCCAGCCACGGCAAAGCCCTGCACCAGGCGCAGCATGACCATCATGATCGGCGCCAACATGCCCACTTGCTCATAGGTCGGCAGCAGCCCTACGCCGACCGTCGACAGCCCCATCAGCAACATGCACAGCACCAGCACACTGCGCCGGCCATAGGTATCCCCGACATGGCCCAGTACGATCGCGCCGATCGGTCGCGCCACATAGCCGACGCCATAGGCCGCCAACGAGCCGATGATGGCGATCGCCGGGCTCCAGGACGGGAAGAACAGCTTGGGAAAGATCAATGAGGCTGCGGTGGCGAAGATAAAGAAGTCGTAGTATTCCAGCGTCGAACCGATCCAGCCGCTGGCAGCGGCTTTCTTCGGTTGCTGGCTGGCCGGGGGCGTAGCGTGCACTGTGGTGGTCATGATGTTTGTCCCATTTTATTATTGTGAATCGGGCCGCTATGGGTTTTTCAGGGTGAGCGAAGGCCACCCGCCGCACACAGTCGCTGTGCGGCAGGTCTCCTTTAAAACATCAACGGGTTACATCGGGCCTTCGTATTGCAGGATATTAAGGCCAGCGTTCTGGTCGGTCAGGTACATCAGGCCGTTTTCCGCCACATAACAATCATTGGTTTGCGTCACCAAGGTCTTGCCGGGGCGTGGGTCTATCAACTTTGTAGGTTTGGCGGGCACGTAATAACCCACTTCCTGTGGGCGGAAATGGTCGGATATATCGTAGACACGAACACCGGCATTGTAATAAGTGGCGAAGATCAGGTTCGTGCTGCGAAACGACCCCGGGCGCATCTCGTGCAAGTTGTGCGGGCCGAAGGCACCGCCCTTGGCACAGTAATCGTCCTCCACCGGCACCGGGAAGGTGGCCACGCTGATGGGATTGGTCGGTTCGCGCACGTCGAACATCCACATGTAGCGCAGGCCATCGCGACAGCTCTCGAAGGTCGGCTCGTCGGCCAGCACCAGCAGGTTGCGCTCCGGTATCGGCAGCGGCGAGTGGGTGCCACCGCCGAAGGGTGGGTCGGTATTGCGGTGCACCACCAACACCGGGTTTTCCGGATCGGAGATGTCCATGATGGTCATGCCGCCGTCGCGCCACGCGCCGTAGGCCAGGTTGCCGGCCACCACCACATGGTGCAGTGCATAGCGCCGCCCTTCTTTCCAACTCGGCGTTTCGCCGCCGGCCGTCCACATGCCCGGGATCCAGCAACGGCCAACTACACGGGGTTGGGTAGGGTCGATGAGGTCGACTACGGCGAGGATCTGATCGGTGAAACCGGTGAAGTGGATCGATGCATAGGCATAGCGCCCGCCCACGTACCAGATGCGCTGCGGACCCAGCCCGTCGATGGGCATGAAGCCGATTTCACGCGGCTTTTCCGGGCGTGAGATGTCATAGACACGGATACCCGAGGTAAAGCGGTTGAGTTGGTCGCGCAGGATATCGGCGGGAGGGCGGCTGAAATAGTTCTCGCCGTCCTCGGCGAACTCTTTCATTGACCATACGCTGGGCGCATTCACCACCAGCAACAGGTCGTCGTGGGCTTGGAGGTGAAAGGCGCGGGTACCCGGCGGGCATTGGATGGTGTCCACCACCTTGGGATGTTTCGGATCACGCACGTCCACTGTGGAGATGACATTGGTGAAGCCGTGGCCAATATAGGCGTAACCCCGTTGCACCATGATCTGCACGCCATCGGAATGGCCGTTCAAATCCGAATGCCCCACGAAACTGATGTTCTTTGATAAGACGGCGCTCATTCTAAGCTCCCGACACACTGATTATTATTGATATGAACCCGGGCAGTTTCCTGCGCCTTGGTCATGCGCCCCATGGGTTGCGCTGGGTAGCCGTACTCTGGCACACCGCTGGCCCTGCTACCAATGCATCGGCTGCACACCAGACTTGAGCCCCATGCACCCCACTGGTTAGCCCTGCAATTGCTGCACTTCTGAAATGCCAGAACTCTGCGCCTCGTTGATGAAACAGAGTGATAGCCTTTATTCAGCGCGCCCATATGGCCTGCCATAAAACTGATAATGCGCCACGCCAAGTGACGAGGTTGACACCTATGCCGGACAATAATATCAAGGCTTACAATATCGAAGACTTGCGCAATCTGGCGCAAAAGCGAGTACCCAAGGGTATCTTCGAATTCGTCGACCGCGGCAGTGAAGATGAAGTAGCGCTGCGCAATAACCGCAGCGCTTTTGAACGCATAAAGTTGGTGCCCAGAACCTTGGTCGATGTGTCCAAACGTACGCAGGGCATCCAGTTGTTTGGTCACGACATCAAGATGCCCGTCGCCATCGCCCCCACCGGCGTCGCGGGCCTGATGTGGTACCAGGGCGAGCTGGAACTGGCCCGTGCTGCGGCCGCGGCCGGCATTCCCTTCACCCTGGCCACCGGCTCCATGACCGCCATGGAGACCATCGCCGCCGAGGCCCCCGGCCGCCTGTGGTTCCAGCTGTACATGTGGCCCGACCGCTCGCTGTCCCACGCCTTGGTGGAGCGGGCGCGCAGGGCCGGCTTCGAGGCCCTGGTGGTCACGGTCGATGGCGTAGTGCCCGGCAACCGCGAATACAACCTGCGCAATGGTTTCACCGTGCCGTTCTCCTACTCGCGGCGCAACATCATCGATGTGCTGCGCCACCCGCGCTGGATGGTCGGCGTGCTGGGCCGTTACCTGGCCAACAACGGCATGCCGCGCTACGAAAACTACCCCACCGAACTCAAGAACCGCATCACCGCAGCCCCGGTCGGCCGCGGCATGATGCGCAACGACACCCTGACCTGGGACGACCTGCGCGAGCTGCGCCGGCTGTGGCCCCATACCCTGATCGTCAAGGGCATCATGACTCCGGCCGATGCGCTCAAGGCCATGGAGTGCGGCGCCGATTCGATCGTGGTGTCCAACCATGGCGGACGCAACCTGGACAGCACCCAAGCGCCGATCGAAGTCTTGCCGCAGATCGCCGATGCGGTACAGGAACGCATGACCATTTTAATGGACAGTGGTGTGCGCCGCGGCAGCGATGTGGTCAAGGCGCTGTCGTTAGGAGCAAAGGCCGTGCTGGTCGGCCGGCCTACGTTGTACGGCACGGGTGCTGGCGGCGCCGCAGGCGCTACGCGGGCGATCGACATCTTTCGCGAGGAAATCGACCGCATGATGGCGCACATGGGCTGTCGCAGCGTCGCCGAACTTGACCGTAGCCGTGTGCACCTGCCTGGCGGCACTTTACTCTCAGGCCGGCCGGGCGCCTTGCCAGCTGCCGCTAGCAATGAGTTCGTCGATCACTTGGCGAATCAGGCCGTTCAATACCCAAAGGTCCGATGAGGAAATTTCAGTGTGGCCTGTTGCCAGCGCCACACAGCGCTCAAAGTTCCAGCCGTCCAGAGCGTGAGCGACCACCCGGCCTTGATCGATCATGCTCTGCGCCGCTGCCAGCGGCATGATGGCGCAGCCGCAGTGCTGCGCAATCAATTCCAGGGTGGTCGCCGTCGAGCTGTCGTTTTGCAGCACCACGTTTGGCTCGCACCCGAAGCGCGTACACATTTCTTCGATAAACACCCGCAGGCCGTGGCGTGAGCGTTTGAGCATCAATGGAATTTGCGCAAACGCCGCACTGTTGAGTTGCTCGGGCCGCAACTCGAATCCCGCAGGGCAAATCAGGTACAGCTGTTCATGCAGGAGTGGCTCATAGGCCTGGCTGCCGGGGCTCTCGGGGCGATACATGATAGCGAGGTCGGCTTTGCTGGCGCGCAGGTCATAAAGAATCTTGTCCGCCAATGCTTCTGAGAAGTGGATTCGAGAATGGGGAAAGCGGTTGTGCAGTGCATGGTAAAGCGTGCCGAACATCGTCTTGGCAATCGTCGGTTGCGCGACGATATGAATCACCGCAGGGCCTTGTTGATGGAGGTCGCGGATAGAGGCTTTGGCACGGTCCATCAACGTTGCCATCTGTCGCGCATAGCCCAGCAATACTTCGCCTTCCGGTGACACCGCGACACCACGCCCCGTGCGAACGAACAAGCGCGTGCCGTAAGCCTTTTCCAGGTTGGTCATGCGCCTGCTCAACGTCGAGGCATCGCACCCCGCAAGCGTTGCTGCGCAGGCGATACTGCCGGCATCCACGACCATGGAAAAAAACGCCAGATCGTCAGAGTTCATGCTCAAGACTCGACGCTTTGGTCACGCGACCTGAATACTCGACTGTTCGCATCGCCAATGCTCTTGTTTTATAGGGCTTGCATGGATGCTAGCGGCTGCCGGCAAACGTGGATGTACGAAGTGTTGATCGAGCGCACGCTTTCGCTGATGTCCCGCACGGCGCTTGGGCAAGCCCCCCTTAGAACGTCTGCCCCAGCGAGAACTGGAACACTTGAGCCTCGGCGCCTTCAGGCTTGCGCAGCGGTGCCGCAAGGCTGAAACCCAATGCACCGAGCGCCGTATTCCAAGTCAAGCCAACGCCCGCCGACGCCGCCATTTGCGACAAGTCGATGCCGCCGCAATTGCGCGTGGTTGTAAGGTAGCAAGTGCTGGCGTATGTGGTGCCCATGTCGAAAAACACCGAGGTGCGGATGGACTTGTTGTCCTTGACGAATGGCAGGGGGAACAGGTATTCGGCGCCACCGGTGATCAATATATTGCCGCCCATGGCTTCGGAGTCGCCATCGCTGTAGGCCTCTTGCCCCAATGCCGAGTATTTCCCAGTGGCCACGGTGTTCTGTGGGCCGAGGGTGCCGCTTTCAAAACCACGTACCGATTCCAGGCCACCTGCTGTGTAATTTTCGTAGAAGGGCAGGCCATCCGTGGAGCCATAGCCACCGCCGTAGCCCAGCTTGGTGTGAAAGCGCAGTGCGGTGTTATCGGTGACCGGTATGAAAGCCTGGCCGGTGTAGTCCAATTTATAGAAGCTGAGGTCACTGCCGGGAAGGGTGACAGTCAGATTCAGGCTTTGGGAGTGCCCACGGGTCGCCAGGGTTCCGCGGTTCAGGGTGGATTCAGACCATCCCAAGTTACCTTTGAGGTTGGTGAAGGAACTGCCTTCGCGTTCGATGAAGTCGTAGATCTCATCGGCGCTGTAGGTACCCGGGGTGATGTTGTCGTGCTGGATAGTGGCGCCGACATTGAGGCGCGAGGTCTCGTTGATCGGGTAGCCCAGGCTGGTGCCGACGCCATAGCTGTTGATGGCATAGTAGGAATAGCCGTCGTCGTAGTACTTGCTGTAGTCAGTGTTGCTATAGAAAACGTTGTAGCCCAGGCTCACACCATCGGGGGTGAAATACGGGTTGGTGAAGCCGAAGTTGTATTTGCTCTGGTATGTGGAGCGGGTCAGCCCGATGCTGGTTGAATTGCCGGTGCCGAGAAAGTTGGACTGCGAAATGCTACCGCCCAGGATCAAACCGGCGCTCTGGGCGAAGCCCACACTGGCGGTGATGGAACCTGAGGCTTGTTCTTCTACCCCGTAGTTGACGTCGATCTGGTCATCGCTGCCGGGCACCGGTGGCGTCTCGACTTTCACTTCCTTGAAGAACCCCAGGCGTTCTAGTCGCACCTTGGACTGGTCGATGAGGTAGGTCGAGGCCCAGCCGCCCTCCATCTGGCGCATCTCGCGGCGCAGCACCTTGTCATCGGTCTTGGTGTTGCCGCGGTAATTGATGCGGTTGACGTAGGCGCGCTTGCCCTGGTCGACGGCGAAGGTGATATCCACCGTGCGGTTGGCGTCATTAGGCACTGGGACGCCGTTGACGTTGGCGAAGGTGTAGCCGTCGTTCCCGAGGCGGCGGGTGATCAACTCGGCACTGTTGGTCATGACCTTGCGCGAAAACACCTGGCCCTTCTTGACCAGCAGCAGGGCCTGGGCCTGTTCCAGCGGGATTTTCAGGTCGCCGCTGAGCTTGACCTCATTGACCGTGTATTTCTGGCCCTCGACGACGTTGACGGTGATGTAGACGTGCTTTTTGTCAGGGGTAATCGACACTTGGGTGGAGGCGATATCCATATTGATATAGCCGCGGTCCAGATAGTACGAGCGCAGGCGCTCGAGGTCACCGGACAGTTTCTCGCGGGCGTACTTGTCGTCGTTCTTGAAGAACGACAGCCAGTTGGTGGTTTTTAGCTCGAAGAGGCCGGTCAGGTCTTCCTCGCTGAACACGGTATTGCCCACCACATTGATGTGCTGGATCGCCGCCACGCTGCCTTCGTTGATGTTGATTTTAAGGCCGACACGATTGCGCGGCTGCGGTACCACTTCGGTGTCGACGGTGGCCGAATAGCGGCCCTGCGCTACATACTGGCGTTGCAATTCATTGCGCACACCTTCCAGGGTCGCGCGCTGGAATACCTCGCCTTCAGCCAGGCCCGACTGCTTGAGGCCTTTCATCAGGTCCTCGGTCGAGATCGCTTTGTTGCCCTCGATATCGATGCTGGCCACCGACGGCCGCTCCACTACATTGATGACCAGCACGTCACCGTCACGGCCTAGCTGGATGTCCTGGAAGAAACCGGTCTTGAACAAGGCGCGGGTGGACTCTGTGAGGCGGCGCTCGTCGGCTTCTTCGCCTACGTTCAGGGGCAAGGCGGCGAACACGCTGCCGGCAGACACGCGTTGCAGGCCATTGACGCGGATGTCGGCGATGCGAAAGGCCGTGGCATGGGCCATCCCGGCATTGACCAGCAGCACTACCGAGCACAACAGGCGAGAAAAATTCATCAAAATCGTTATCCATGATACATCGTCAGGCAGCCCGGACCGCCGGGGGCAGGCCGCGCGGGACGTGCAGCATAAGAGCCTGTGGCGTTTGATGCGGTTAACCCTATGTCAAGTTAGGTAAAGGTTGGCGGGCGGCCAAGACGGCGGCGCCGAGACTGGCGATAATGGCCCCCCGCCCTTTATTGCCGAGCACCTGATGACTGCTGTATTGCTTGTCGACGACGACCGCGAACTTACCGACATGCTCAGCCAGTACCTGGCCCGGGAAGGCTTCGAGGCCACGGCGGTGCATACTGGCGAGGAGGGCGAGCTCGAGGCGCTGTCGGGCCGCTACGCGATCGTGGTGCTGGACGTGATGCTGCCGCGGCTGTCGGGGATCGAAGTGCTGGGGCGCATTCGTGCCCGCAGCCAGGTGCCGGTGTTGTTACTGACCGCCCGTGGCGACAATATCGACCGTATCGCCGGCCTTGAACTGGGCGCTGACGACTACGTACCCAAGCCCAGCTCGCCGGGCGAACTGGTCGCCCGCTTGCGCGCCATTCTGCGGCGCGTGCAACCGGCGGTTACCCCGGGCGGCGAGGTACTCAAGACTGGGCCCCTGCAGCTATGGCCCGGCAAGCGCCAAGCCACTTGGGCGGGGGAGGGGCTGGAACTGACCAGCACCGAGTTCAGCCTGCTCGAAGCATTGGCGCGCCAGCCGGGCGAAGTCGTGACCAAACAGGACCTGTCGCTCAATGCCCTGGGGCGACCCCTGACCCGCTACGATCGGCGCATCGATGTGCACATCAGCAGTATTCGCCAGAAGCTCGGCCCGCGCGCCGATGGTAAGGCATGGATCCAGAGCGTACGTGGCCTGGGCTACGTGTTGATCGCCGAATGATCCGCCCCGGCCGTTTGTTCCTGAAACTGTTTCTGGCCTTCTGGCTAGCGACCAGCCTGACCTTTTTCGTCGGTTTGGGCATTGTCATGTCCACTCGCCTGGCGCCGGGCACGCCGCAATTGAACGATTTGCTCGACAACCAACGGCAACTGTTGGAGCGCTTCGGGCTAGAAGCCGCACGCCCGCTGTTGGCGCTTTGGACGCAGCCGCAAGGGCAGCAGGTGGGGCTGTATGCAGGCGATGGCCGCCTGCTGGCCGGGGTTGCCGTCGAAGCGCCGGCCTATGCGCAGGCCATCACCAGCCTCGAGGGCCAGCATTTAGTGTTGCGCAGCTCCCACGCTCTTAGTCAGGTTGGCGGTCCAGGACCCGGCGACGACGGCCCGGGGCCAACCATCCCGTTACTGGTAGGTGCCGTGCTCAGCGCGTTGTTCAGTGCTTACTTGGCCCATTACCTGGCGTGGCCGCTATTGCACCTGCGAGGCGCCATGAGCCGCGTCGCGCAGGGGCGATTCGACACGCGGGTAAAGCCGATGATGGGCGCGCGCCGCGACGAAATCGTCGATCTGGCGCAGGACTGCGATCGCATGGCTCGGCAGCTCAAGTTGCTGGTGGACGCCCAGCAACAATTGCTGCATGACATTTCCCACGAATTGCGCTCGCCCCTGACCCGTATGCGTGCGGCCATCGGCTTGCTGCGCCAAAGCCCCGGCCGTGAGGAAATGCTGGTGCGGGTCGAGCGCGAGTCCGAGCGCATCGACAGCTTGATCGAGGAGCTGCTGACCTTGGCGCGCCTGCAAGGCCGGCCTGGCAGTATCGAAAGCGAGCGGTTGGACGTGGTCGAATTGCTGGTGGCCATTGTCGATGATGCGCAGTTCGAGGCCGCCAGAAAGGGCTGCCAGGTGAGGCTGCAGGGCGCAGAGCCCTTCATCAGCCAAGTCAGCGGCGAATTGCTGTACCGCTGCTTCGAAAATGTCATCCGCAACGCCGTTCGTTACACCGCTGCCGGCAGTTGCGTGGAGGTGGTGGCGCGGGTGGACTCCGATGGTTTGCTAGTGACCATCGTCGACCGCGGCCCTGGTGTTGAAGAGGCGCGACTGGAAAGCATCTTCCAGCCGTTCGAGCGCGGCCTGGACGATGCCACGGTCGGCTTCGGCCTGGGCCTGGCGATCGCTCAACGCGCGGTGCAGATGCATGGCGGCAGTATCGCGGCGCGCAATAGCGATCCCGTCGGCCTGTGCGTGGAAATCCGGGTGCCACGGATGAAGGGATCTTTACACGATATTACATAGGCTTGACGACCCTGTACCCAGCCCCACGGTAACCTTGCGCCCTGTGACGGAACAGTCGTCAGCGGGCGTATAGACAGAGGATTCTGGGTCATGTTTCTGGTGCATAAAAAAGGTCTGGGGGCAGGCAAGAAGCAGGCCGACGGTTTGGTGCCTTACGATTTCTTCTGTGAGGACAAACCGACGATCAACCTGTTCGTGTTTACCGGCAATGGTACTGCCGATAACGCAGTAAAAGAGCAAACATTGTGGGGTTTCACCCGGCTTGACCGCTTCGAGGCCCTTAGCCTGACCCTGCACGCCAATCGCCATAAGGTGGGTTGGTTCCAGACCGTCAACGTGCTGACCGGCCCGGCACACAATGGCTCGCGCTCGGTCAAGTTTCAGACTGTGGCGCGCATCATCCGCCATGGCGTAGTCGCGGCTGGGAAATTGCGTAAAGCCGAGTACGAAATTCATACAGAGGAGGGCGATGTGTATTTCACTCGCTCGCTGTCCGAGCCTTCTGAGTCGCAGGCGGTTATCTATATCTCTGATGGACGGTGAACTGCGTCGCAGACGACGGTTGACCGCATGGGGTGCGTAGGCCGTTCCTTTATTTTTGCGCGGGTGACCTCGTGTCTGAAGCATGTATGAAACCGGGTACACGAAATATCCACAAAAGCTAACGCTATCGATAACAATTCCCAAACATGATTGTTAGTATCTTCCGTGGATAGCGTTTTGCCAGGAAGGCCTCCCACCCGCCATATTCTGTTCAGGACCTTCCCATGCCCTCCCGCTTCCCCTCCAGACCCACGCTTCTGGCACTGTGCTGCTGCCTCTCGTTTGGCGCCCACGCCGCCGATACCGCCATCGATCTCGGGCCCGTGGATGTAACGGCCAATGCCCTGAAGAAAAACGCCCAGACGCCAATCCCTGAATACAGCGGTGGCCAGGTGGCGCGCGGCGGGCAGATGGGGGTGCTGGGCAATCAGGACATCATGGACGTGCCGTTCACCATGACCAGCTACACCGCCAAGCTGATGCAGGACCAGCAAGCCGAAGATGTCGGCGATGTACTGCTTAACGATTCATCCGTGCGCACGTCCTATGGCTACGGCAACCAGTCGCAGATCTTTGTGATCCGCGGCTTGCCGCTCAACAGCGATGACATCTCCTACGGCGGGCTGTACGGCGTGCTGCCTCGGCAGATCATCGGCATCGAAGCCATCGACCGGGTAGAGGTATTCAAGGGCCCGAGCGCTTTCGTGAATGGCGTGACCCCCTCGGGCAGCGGATTGGGCGGGACGGTGAATCTTCAGCCTAAATACGCTACCGACACGCCCATCCGCCGCTACACCCAGGACATCAGCAGCGATGGCCGCATCGGTGAGCACCTCGATATAGGCCAGCGCTTCGGTGAAGACAATCGCTTTGGCGCGCGGGTGAACCTGATGCAGCGCGAAGGGGATACCGCAGTCGACGATCAAAGCCAGCGCAGCAAGCTGTTCGTTGCCGGCCTCGACTACCGTGGCGACGATTTCCGCCTGTCCACCACCTTTGGCTACCAGAAACAGCGCGTCAACGGCTTGCGCAATGATGTCTATTTAGGGAGTGTCAGCAGCATTCCGACCGCGCCCAGCGCCCGCACCAACTACGGCACCGATTGGAGCTACGAGGAAACCGAGGACACCTTCGGCATGGTGCGCGGCGACTGGGACCTGAACGACAGCTGGTCGGCCTACCTGGCGGGCGGCGCCAAGCACGACCGTGAGACGGGTGTGTACGCGACGCCCACGCTGACCGATGCCAGCACCGGTGCGGCGACCATCAGCGGCTCGGAAATCCCCTCCAACATCGACAGCACCAGCTTCATGGGCGGCTTGAACGGCAACTTCACCACCGGCCCGGTTTCCCACCAGGTGAATATCGGCGCGTCGACGCTGTGGACTCAGCAGGAGTCCGCCTACGAGTTCTATAACGGCACCAGCACCGCAACCAATATCTATTCGCCGGTGGCCGTGTCCAAGGGCACCTACAGCTACCTTACCGGAGGTGACATGGGCGACCCAGGGGTGACCTCCAAGACGCGTGCACGCAGTATCGCCGCGTCCGACACGCTCGGCTTCCTGGACGACAGCGTGCTGCTGACCCTCGGCTTGCGTCGCCAGCAATTGCGTGTCGAAGGCTACAACTACGACGGCTCCACGTATAACGGCGTGTCCACCGGGGCTGACGGTACTCGCAGTTCCCTGTACGACGAAGGCATCACCACGCCGGTCTTCGGCATCGTCTACAAGCCTGTCGACCATGTGTCCGTGTACGCCAACCGGATCGAGGGTCTGGCGACTGGCGGCACGGCGCCGCTCACGGCCAACAACAGAGGCCAAACCTATGCGCCTGGCCGTACGAAGCAGGTAGAGGCGGGCATCAAGCTCGACATGGGCACCTACGGCGCCAGCGTCGCCGCCTATCGCATCGACAAGCCCAATGAGGGTTATACCGATGCGGACAATAACTTCGTGCGCTCGGGCAATCAGATCAACCGCGGCGTCGAGCTGAACCTGTTCGGCGAACCGCTGCCGGGACTTCGCTTGCTGGCTGGCGCCACCCGCATGACGTCCAAACTCGAAGATGTCGCCACCGCCAGCAACGATGGTAATCACGCCATTGGGGTGCCGACCTTCCAGCTCAACGCCAGTGTGGACTGGGACGTACCGGGCCTGGAAGGCGTAGCGCTGAATGCGCGTATGCTGCGCACTGGTGGGCAATATGCGGATGAGGCCAATACCCTCAGCCTGCCGACCTGGAACCGCTTCGACGCAGGGGCTCGCTATGCCTTCAAGGTCGATCAAAAAGCCGTCACGCTGCGGCTGAACGTCGATAACCTGACCAACAAGAACTACTGGGCCTCGGCCAACGGTGGTTATCTGACCCAAGGCGAGCCGCGGTTGGTCAAGCTGTCCGGGTCGATAGACTTCTGAATTATCGTTTCGCCGCCGATGGTCACGGGTGATGATCGAATATCCGCTATTGCTCTTCCAGTTGCAGAGCCAAGGTGAGTGGTCCTTCAGTGTTCTGTTCCAGCTTCGCCTGCTTTTGAACCATCGCGTACAGTTGGTGGGCAGCGCTCGACAGCACTCGTCCGCGCCGCCGGATCAGCCCCAAGGTTCGAGACACCTGGGGCGCTTCCAGGTTGATGGCGCGCAGGGAACGCGACTGGGTTGGAATCGCCGACAGCGGTACCGCGGCGATTCCCAGCCCGGCTTCCACCATGTCCACCACCGTGCGGACGTGCCGCGCTTCGCAGACCGGCTGCGGCAGGGCGGGGGAATCCGCCAGCGCCATATCCAGCAGGAAGCGGTTGCCGCTCGCCTTGGCGACCGCCACATAGTCATGGCCCTGAAGCTCGGCCCAGGTCACGGACGAGCGAGCCGCCAGCGGGTGATCGTGTCGGCAGGCAACCACGAAGCGTTCTTTGAAAATGGCCTCGAACTCGATGTTGATTTCCTGGGCTCCCACATAGTTGATACCGAAGTCCGCTTCGCCTTTCACCACGCTTGAGAGGGTGTGATCGGCGCCTTCGTCGATCACCCGCACCAGCACCCGCGGATACAGCGCCCGATAGGCTTTCAGCACTTCCGGCAGGAAATGGATCACCGCCGTAGGCACGCACGCAATGGTCACTTCGCCGTAGAGGTGGCTGGCAACTCCGCTGATGCCCTGCAGCGACGACTCGAACAGGTTCAGCACTTCCCGTGCCTTGCGTGCAAACTCCCTGCCCGCCGTGGTCAAGTCGACCCGCCGGGTGGTGCGCTCGATCAGTTGCTGGCCCAGGCGGGCTTCCAGCTTGGCGATACGGCGTGACAGGGCCGGCTGGGAGAGATGCAGGTCCAGCGCCGCAGCGCTGAAGCTGCCGCGTTCGGCGACGGCCACGAAAGACCGCAAGTCGCTCATTTCAACTTTATGTTCGCCGTGCATAAGTCTATCCAATTGGTGCAATTAACATACTGATTCAGCTGCTTCATGATCGTTCGGTGCGTCACGCACGTGCCACCAAACAATCATAAGCAGATGGAGCACTTCCATGGACACACTCAACCGCCGCGGTCTCTTGAAGGTCGGGGCCCTTGCTTCGATCGCCGCTGCCAGCCCTCGCTTGACGTTCGCCGCCGACGCGTCACAGCCCACAACGCCTGCCGCCCCAGAGACCAGCGCCACCGATGGCCTGAATGTGACGCGAATTCTTGCGCACTACATCGTCAACGCGCGCTATGACGATCTCCCTGCAAACGTGCGCAAGGAGGGGGTGCGCACCTTGCTCAATTGGGTTGGGGTAGCCGTGGGCGGCTCGCACCATGAAACCGTACAACGGGCGATCGCTGCGCTGACACCCTTCTCTGGGCCACCACAGGCCCACCTGCTTGGCCGTTCCGAGCGCTTCGACATCATGAACGCGGCATTCCTCAACGGTGTCGCCAGCCACATCTTCGATTTCGACGACACTCACCTCAAGACCATCATCCATCCCGCTGGGCCAGTGGTGTCGGCCATCCTCGCCCTGAGTGAATACCATCCCGTGTCCGGCAAGGAGTTTCTTAACGCACTGGTGCTGGGCGTAGAAACCGAATGCCGGATCGGCAATTCGGTATACCCGAACCACTACGATGTGGGTTGGCATATCACCGGCACCGCTGGCGTGTTCGGCGCCGCAGCGGCTGCCGGCAAGCTGCTGGGCTTGACTGAGCAACAGATGATATGGGCCTTGGGCCTGGCGGCATCGCAGCCCGTCGGGTTGCGCGAATCGTTCGGCTCGATGAACAAAAGCTTCAACCCCGGGCGCGCTGCCAGCAACGGCCTGTTCGCCGCGTTGTTGGCGGCGAAGGACTTCACCAGCTCCGATGCGATGATCGAAGCCAAGCGCGGCTGGGCCCATACCATCAGTACCAAACAGGATTTCGCGCAGATCACCGAAGGCCTCGGCACGCGTTATGAGTCGGCGCTCAACACCTACAAGCCTTTCGCGTGCGGCATCGTCATTCACCCGGCCTTGGACGCGGCGATTCAGCTGCGCAATGAAAACGACCTGAAAGCCGATCAGATTGCCCGCGTTGACCTGAAGGTCCATCCGCTGGTTCTGGAACTGACGGGCAAGAAAACCCCGAAAATCGGCCTTGAGGGAAAATTCAGTATCTACCATTCGGTGGCGGTGGCGATCATTCAGGGCGCTGCTGGCGAGCGTCAATACAGCGACCAGGCGGTACAGGATCCGGCCGTGATCGCCCTGCGCGAAAAGGTAGTTGCCACGGTAGACCCGGCGATCAAGCCTGAACAAGTGGACATGACGATCACGCTCAAGGACGGGCGCACGTTGCACAAGTTCATCCAGCACGCCATCGGCAGCCTGGAAGTGCCGAT
>Ga0308164_10001377_pt1 | contig 28895 bp, 29 predicted proteins | sample PhyTR2_FD_201031 | JGI IMG/M metagenome (GOLD analysis project Ga0308164, IMG submission 201031) | Phyllosphere microbial communities from UC Gill Tract Community Farm, Albany, California, United States - DLSLT.R2 | ecosystem: Host-associated > Plants > Phyllosphere > Unclassified | place: USA... | reverse complement strand
CGAGCGCGAAGTCGAGCGTGATCGTCGCATCGGGCCCGATGTACCGCTCGACCGACGAGTGCGAGATGTCGCGCTCATGCCAAAGCGCGACGTTCTCCATCGCTGGCGTGACGTACCCGCGGACCATGCGCGCAAGGCCGGTGAGGTTCTCGGTCAGCACCGGATTGCGCTTGTGCGGCATCGCCGACGAACCCTTCTGGCCGGGCGAGAAGAACTCTTCCGCTTCGAGCACTTCGGTCCGCTGCAAGTGACGCACTTCGGTCGCGAGCCGTTCGATCGAGCTGGCGATCACGCCCAGCGTTGCAAAGAACATCGCATGGCGATCGCGCGGGATGACCTGCGTCGAGACCGGCTCGACCGACAGGCCGAGCTTGCCCGCGACATACTCTTCCACGAACGGATCGATGTTCGCGAACGTCCCCACCGCGCCCGAGATCGCGCAGGTCGCGACGTCCTCGCGCGCCGCGACCAGCCGCGCGCGGTTGCGCGCGAACTCGGCATGCGCCTGCGCAAGTTTGAGCCCGAAGGTCACCGGCTCGGCATGGATGCCGTGGCTACGGCCGATCGTCGGCGTCATCTTGTGCTCGCGCGCACGGCGTTCGAGCACCACCAGCAGCGCGTCGAGATCGGCGATCAGGATGTCGCTCGCCTTGGCCAGCTGCACGGCAAGGCAGGTGTCGAGCACGTCCGACGAGGTCATGCCCTGGTGCATGAAGCGCGCCTCGGGGCCGACATGCTCGGCGACGTTGGTCAGGAAGGCGATGACGTCGTGCTTGGTCTCGCGCTCGATCTCGTCGATCCGGTCGACTTCGAACGCGCCCTTTTCCCAGATCGCGGCGGCGGCTTCCTTGGGGACCACGCCGAGTTCGGCGAGCGCGTCGGTGGCGTGCGCCTCGATCTCGAACCAGATCTTGAAGCGCGCTTCGGGCGTCCAGATCGCGACCATGTCGGGGCGGGAATAGCGGGGGACCATCGGGTTTCCTCGGGAGCGTGAAGGGTAGGGCGTCGCAAGCCATCTGGCCCGCGGTTGCTCGCGAAACGCGGTAGCAGGACGCAAGAGAAGGTTCAAACACCCGTCGCGTGGTATAAATCCGGCAATGTGGCGCGTATAGAGTGGGCAAGCGGTTCGCGATGCCGAGTAAATATCAGGCATGGTCGCAACGCTGCTTAGTAGACGCGTAGAACACTACCGGAGAGACGCAATGTTGAAATATGCTATGCTGGCCGGCGCGGTACTGGTTGCTGCACCCGTATTGGCGCAGACGACTACGACATCCCCGCAGACTTCGGCGCCGGGCGGTGCTGCTGTCGGACAGGCCGCCCCATCTGGTACGCCAACCGATGCCGTCCCGATGCAACCCGCTGCGCGCGAGCAGCCCGCGACCGGCAGCCAGGTCGCACAGGTCGTCGACACCGAGTTCCCAACCTACGACAAGAACGGCGACGGCAAGCTCAGCGCGACCGAATTCGGCGGCTGGATGGTCGCACTGAAGAGCAAGACCGATCCGTCGACCGAGCCCGACGCCCCCGAGACCAAGAAATGGGTCTCCGCCGCCTTCGCGCAGGCCGATACCGACAAGAGCAAGTCGCTGACCAAGACCGAGGTCACCAGCTTCCTGTCACAGGGCTGACGGCCACGACACGTCCGCAAAGTCCCGTCGCACGGATCGAGGTCGTCGGGTTTACGCCCGGCGGCCTTCGTCACGTCAGCCGTCCAGCGAACCCGTCGCCATCAGCGCGAGGAAGGGATCGCGCACCCGCTGCGACGCGCCGTTGAGCAGGCGTCGCATCCGCGCATCATACGCATCGACAGGATCGTCCGCGCGCCTGTGTGCCATCGTCCAAGCACCGAACTGCCGTTCGTGGATCGGGATATTGTGCTGGAGCGACAGATCGTAATGACGATCGTCCTGCGTAATACGGCCGAACGTCGCATCGACGAAAGCGGTCGGTCCCTCGATTACCTGAAGAAAATGCGTGCCGTCCGACCACAGCAATCCGGTGATGTCATGCAGTGCGTTATTGTGCCGGGACTGCTGCAATATTCCCACGAGATCGGCCTTGTCGCCGGCTATGGTGCTCGAACTCATGTAGAGGATCTGGCGCATCGCGTCTCCGGTCGATAGTCGCGACGATCGCTACTATAGATCGGGGAGCGACGACTTGCGGTAGATCAGTCCGCTTTGCGCACCCGATCTTTAGCGATTCGAGTTTTGGCCAGGATCTGCCCCTGCGCTTCGACAGCGGCATTGAGCAGCCGATCGGAAGTTTCGGCCGCGGCGTCGGGTGTCAATGATACCGCGACCCCGTCCGGGCCATCGACCATGACCTGACCGTGCTCGGCGGTTACCTCCGAGGCTTCGTCGTGCAACTTGTTATCCACATGCAATTCCTTTGCCGTGACAACGAAGATGCGGATGAAAAGGCACGAGGAGTTTCGGATGTTTCTCCTTTATCTGATTGCGTCAGATCAACCCTTGCGCACGCAGGCTGACATGGCCGACGGTGCCCATCACGATATGGTCGTGGACGGCGATGCCGAGCCGCTTGCCCGCCTCTGCGATCGTCCGCGTGATGTCGATGTCGGCGCGGCTGGGGGAGGGGTCGCCGCTCGGGTGATTGTGGACGAGGATGATCGATGCGGAGCCTAGGTCGATCGCGCGGCGGATGACCTCGCGGACGTACACCGCGGCCTGGTCGATCGAGCCCTTGCTCATCACCTCGTCGCGAATCAGCATGTTCTTGGTATTGAGGTGGAGCACGCGAAAGCGCTCGATCGCGTGGTGCGCCATGTCCGCGCGGAGATAATCGAGCAGCGCCTGCCAATTGGCGAGCACGGGGCGGTCGCTGACGTGCGACTGGAGCAGGCGGATCGCGGCGGCATGCGCGATCTTGATCGCCGCGGTCGAGATTTCGCCCATGCCCTTCACCCGGCCGAGCGCCTCGGCATCCGCGGTCAGCACGCCGCCGATCCCGCCGAACTCGCGCATCAGCGCCTTGGCGAGCGCCTTGGTGTCGCCGCGGGGTATGGCGATCGCGAGAAGGTATTCGATGAGTTCGTGGTCGAGCAGCGCATCGCTGCCGCCTTCGAACAGGCGTTTGCGGAGGCGGCCACGATGGCCCTTCAGATCGTCCCCCCGGACGTCAGCGTCTTCGTCCGGTTCGGCCATTTTGCGATGCTAGCACATCCCTGGGCAATTGCATGACGCCCTCGCTCCCGCCTATGCAGGCCGCGAAAGCGTAGCGGAGTGAGTGGGTGACCGAGACGAGCGAGACGGGGGCCGACCCCGGGGCCTATCCTCGCCGTCCCGCGACTGCCCGCCGCGTTGCGCTGGGGATCGCGCTGCTCCTGATCGGCGCGCTGGTCGTGCTGTGGCTGGTGCGGAAGCCGATCGCCGAGGGTTTCATCGACCGCGAGCTTGCCAAGGCCGGCGTGCCTGCGCGCTACGACATCGCCGACCTCGCGCTGGGTGGCCAGCGGCTGACGAACGTCGTGATCGGCGATCCGGCGCATCCCGATCTGGTCGCCGACTGGGTCGAGACGCGGACCGGCGTCGGCTTGTCCGGGCCGTATCTGGAGGGCGTACGCGCGGGCAAGGTCCGGCTGCTCGGGCGGCTGGTGGACGGCAAGGTCTCGCTCGGCGCGATCGACAAACTGTTGCCGGCGCCGTCGGGGAAGCCGTTCGCGTTGCCTGCGCTCGACGTATCCGTCGCCGATGGTCGGATGCGGCTCGAGACGCCGCAGGGGATCGTCGGGTTGAAGCTGGTCGGCTCCGGCAAGCTCGACGACGGGTTCCGCGGGGCGCTGGCAGCGATCAGCGAGCGGCTCGATGTCGGCGGGTGCGTGATTGATCGGCTGGCGGCGACGGTAAAGCTGCGGATCGACGCGGCCAAACCGACGATCACGGGGCCGGTTCGCGTATCGCGGCTCACCTGCGGGACGACGCAGGCGGAGCGGATCGTGGCCGCTCTCGACGTCGGACTTTCCGCTGCGCTCGATCGCTGGCAGGGCAAGGCGACGCTCAAGACCGGCGCGGCACGGACACCAGGTGCGACGTTGGCCGGTGCTAGGGGCACGATCGACTTCACCGGAACCGTGGCGGCGACCGGCGGCAAGGCGAACATCGCCGCCGACACGGTTCGCACCACCGAGGGCGGCGCGCGCCGGGTTGCGCTCGCCGGCACCTACCGGATCGGCCAGCAGATCGCGTTCGACGGGCGCGTCCAGGCGAGCGGGGCGGCGGTGGCGCAGAAGCGACTCGCGGGGCTGGTGGGAATAGGCGGAGCAGCGGCGGGGACGCCCGTAGCGCCGTTGGCAACCGCGGTGATGCAGGCGGTCCAGAAGGCCGGCCGCGGATTTGCCGCGGACGCCGACGTTCGCGTGCGAATCGATGGCGGGCGCGGCAAAGCGGTTCTGTCCCGTCTCGCGCTCGCCTCCGCCAGCGGTGCGCGCGTGGCGCTCGGCGGCGGGAGCGGGGTCGCGCTCGGCTGGCCGAACGGTGGCGTGCAGCTCGACACGGTGCTCGCGATGCGCGGCGGCGGCTTGCCCGAGGCGCGCGTGTCACTCGCACAGGTGAAACCGGGTGCGGCGATCCGCGGCGTGGCCACCATCGCGCCTTATGCGGCGGGTAGCGCGCGACTGGCGCTGACGCCCGTCACCTTTAGCGCCACGCCGGGCGGGGCAACCTCGATCGCGACGCGTGTCACGCTCGGGGGACCGATCGGTGCGGGCGGTCCCGGCAACCGGGTCGATGGCCTGTCGATGCCGGTTGGGGCGCTGTGGAACGGTCGCGGGCGGCTGGTCGTCAACACCGGTTGCACGCCGCTTGCCGTGCAGCGTCTCGCGATATCCGGGCTTGTGCTTGATCCCTCGCGGCTGACCTTGTGCCCGCTCGATGGCGCGCTGGTGCAGGTCAACGGCGCACGGGTTAGCGGCGGCGCGAAGATCGCCGCGGCCAAGCTGGGTGGGCGACTCGGCACTACCCCGATCACGCTTGCCACCGCGGGAGCGACCGTGCGGCTGGCGGATCGCGGCTTTGCCATCGATGGCGTGCAGACTCGAATCGGCGCGCCCGAACGCATCACGAAACTCGATTTCGCCACCGTCACGGGCCGCATGACCGGGCAGGGCGTGGCAGGCGCGTTCACGGGCGGCTCGGGTCAGATCGCCAACGTGCCGCTGTTGCTCGGCGATGCGGCAGGCGACTGGACGCTCGTCAATGGCGCGCTGAACCTCGCCGGCGCGATGGGGGTGTCCGATGCCTCGCCGACGCCTAGGTTCAAGCCGCTCGCCGCGCGTACTGTGACTCTCGCGCTGGTCAACGGCACGATCACCGCGGCGGGCACGCTGTTCGAGCCGACCACCAACACCAAGGTCGCCGACGTCACCCTGACCCACGCACTCGGCGCCGGCGCCGGCAAGGCCGACCTGAATGTCCCCGCGATCGCGTTCGCCAAGGACAAGCTGCAACCCGACGCGCTAACCCCGCTGACCTTCGGCGTGATCGCCGACGTCAACGGATCGGTCAGTGGCGAGGGGCATATCGCGTGGAACCCCGACGGCGTGACGAGCAATGGCGTGTTCCGCACCGCCGGCACCGATCTCGCCGCCGCGTTCGGCCCGGTCACGGGAATCGACACCGAGATTCGCTTCACCGATCTGCTCAACCTCCAGAGCGCACCGGGGCAGGTGGCGACGATCCGCACGCTCAACCCCGGCATCCCGGTCACCGACGGCACGATCCGCTACCAGACGCTCCCGGGTGCGCGCGTGCGCGTCGAGGGCGGGCGGTGGCCGTTCGCGGGGGGATCGCTGACGCTCGACCCGACGCTGCTCGATTTCTCCGCGCAGTCCGAGCGGCGGATGACGTTCCACGTCGCCAACATGGCGGCCGACCAGTTCTTGCAACAGTTCGATTTCAAGAACCTCGATGCGACCGGGATCTTCGACGGCGTGTTGCCGATGATCTTCGACGAGACCGGCGGGCGGATCGAGGGCGGCGACCTGCGCGTCCGGCCGGGCGGCGGCACGCTCGCCTATGTCGGCGACCTCAGCCAGAAGGATCTCGGCGTTTGGGCGAACATCGCGTTCCAGGCGCTTAAGTCGCTCCGCTACCAGTCGTTGCGCGTCGGCCTGAACGGGCCGCTCGCCGGCGAGATGGTCACCGACGTGCGGTTCGCCGGGATCAGCCAGGGCGAGGGGGCAAAGGCGAACTTCATCGTCCGTCGCCTGCAAAAGCTGCCGTTCATCTTCAATATCCGGATCAAGGCGCCGTTCCGCGGGCTGCTCGACTCGGCACAGAGCTTCTACGATCCGAAGCGGCTGATCCAGCGTAACCTCCCGGCCTTGCTCCAGCAGCAGTCTGCACCGCCGCCCCCTAAGCCCCCAACCATTCAGCCTCCCGCAAGCAGGATCGTGCCATGACCGAAACAGGATTGAAGAAGCTGGAGCAAAGGCCGATCTTGCGGATGATGACGAGGACGATCGCGATTATCGGGCTGACGGCGGCCTTGCCGGGCTGCATCAACGTGTCGGCGCCCGACAAGCCGATCGAGATCAACCTCAACATCAACGTCACGCAGGAAGTGGTCTATCGTCTCGATGGCGAGGCGAAATCGTTGATCCAGCAGAATCCGGGGATATTCTAAGATGAAGACCAAGGTCCTTATGATGGTTGCCGCAGCGGCGGCTCTCGGTGGCCTGTCTGTCGCGGCGACCGCGCAGCGCGATCCGGCCTACGCCGCGGCGCGTGCGGGCGGTGAGGTCGGCGAGCAGCCCGACGGGTATCTCGGCCTGGTCGGTGCGGCGAGCGGCGATCTTCGCGCGCTGGTCAACAACATCAATATCCAGCGCAAGTCGGCGTACACGCAGAAGGCGCAGGCAAGCGGGGCTACAGTCGAGCAGCTCGCATTCACGAGTGGCTGCAACCTGATCCTGCAGACCAACCCCGGCGAGAAGTACAAGACGCCGAACGGTGTCTGGAAGACGCGCACCGCCGGCGCCCCCGACCGCGATTCGCGCTGCGTCTGAGCTGAAGTGCTCCCCTCCCTGACAAGGGAGGGGGTGGGGTGGGTAGGCTGCTTGGGGACCGTGACGCCAGCCAACCGGCCGACCCACCCCCGGCCCCTCTCTTCCAGGGAGGGGAAAGAAGTAGGGGCGGCTCAATCTCATCCGCCGCCTCGATTAATGACACCCCTGTCACACCGGTTGACTTGCACCCCCCCCTTTTCTAAACGGACCGCGCCTTGGCGGGATCGCTCGTCGCTGCTTGCTTCCTCCCCGATGCGAAATCAGGTGGAGGAACGTGCGTGGCGGAGATCGAACCCGGACAGGACCCCCAGGGTGTTGAAGATCCGCGACTTTCCGCGCTCGATGAGCGATTGCGAGAGGCGCAGCATCGGGAAACGCTGGCAAAGGGGCAGAAGGGGGCGGATGCCGAGCGGGGTTACTCGCAAGGCAATCGCGTCATTTCCGCTCTCATCGGGAGTCTCGTCGGCAGTGCGCTGATCGGGTGGTTGATAGACCATTGGTTCGGCACTGGCCCTTGGGGGCTGATCGTGCTGCTGTTCCTCGGGATAGCGGTCGCGTTCAGGCAGATCATTCGAATTTCAGGCGAACGCCCGGAGTAACCGGGCGTTTGTCGTATCAAGACGGCAGGGATTCCACGTGGCGGCAGAACAGGGCGGCAAGATCGATCCGATGCACCAGTTCCTGATCGAGCCGGCGTTCGGCTCGCACTGGATCGTTGGTGGCTATGACCTGTCGTTCACCAATTCCGCATTGTGGATGGTGGTGACGCTGGTCGCGCTTTGGGCGTTCATGATCGGTGGCATGAAGCGTGAGCTCGTCCCCGGTCGTTGGCAGATGGCGGTCGAGGGTTTCACCGGCTTCATCTCGGGCATGCTCGAGCAGAATGTCGGCCCGGGCGGCAAGCGCTTCGTGCCTTACGTCTTCTCGCTGTTCATGTTCATCCTGTTCGCGAACATCATCGGGCTCCTGCCGTTCGGCATCGTCCCCGGCGTGCATCCGTTCACCGTGACCAGCCACATGACCGTCACCGGCGTGCTGGCGCTGATCAGCTTCGCGATCGTGCTACTCGTCGGCTTCGGCAAGCACGGCTTCCACTTCTTCTCGCTGTTCGTGCCGAGCGGCACGCCAGTGCTGATGATCCCGCTGATCTTCGTGGTCGAGCTGATGTCGTTTCTGGTGCGTCCGTTCTCGCTCGGTCTGCGACTGTTCGTGGCGATGACCGCGGGGCATATCCTGCTCAAGGTGCTGGCCGCGTTCGTGATCAACGGCCTGAACCTGGGCGGGATGTATATCGGTCTGGTGAGCGCGCCGAGCATGCTGCTGATGATCGGCATCACGTTGCTCGAGCTGCTGGTCGCCGCAATCCAGGCCTATGTGTTCGCGTTGCTGACGTCGGTCTATCTGAACGACGCGGTTAATCTTCACTAAGTTTTCTATTTACCTAACTGATTTTTTTTCAAAGGGAATTTACCATGGACGCACAAGCAGCAAAGATGATCGGTGCTGGCCTCGCAGCGATCGGCATGGGCCTCGCGGCACTCGGCGTGGGCAACGTGTTCGCCCAGTTCCTCGCCGGCGCTCTGCGCAACCCGGGCGCAGCCGACAGCCAGCAGGGCCGTCTGTTCATCGGTTTCGCAGCAGCCGAGCTTCTCGGTCTGCTCGCCTTCGTCACGATGATCATCCTCGTGTTCGTCGCCTAACAACTCGCTGAATTGGCCGGGCGACCGCGCCCGGCCGTTTCACGAAGGACCGACATGCCCCAGATTTCCCAGATAGCCGCTACCTACGCCTCGCAGATCTTCTGGCTGCTCCTCACCTTCGGCATCCTGTATTTCGGGATCGGCAAGGGAATGGTGCCAAAGATCGTGTCCAACGTGGACTCGCGCGAAGGCCGAATCGCGGGCGATCTGGCGGCAGCGGTCGCTGCCCGTACGCAGGCCGATACGGTCCAGGCGAACTGGCAGGCCGAAATGGACGCGGCCCGCGTCGCGGCGCAGGCCGAGACCGCGGCAGCAGCCAAGCGTGCGGCGACCGCGTTCGAGCAGCAGGTCCACGCGGCCGACGCCGAACTCGCCGAGCGTCTGGGTCATCACGATCTGGCGGTCGCGAACGCGAAGGCCGAGGCGCTCTCGAACTTGCAGGGTGTCGCCGCCGAAGCAGCACAGCAATTGGCCGCCAAGGTCGCCGGCCTCCAGGTCAGCCTGGACGCGGCGACCGACGCGGTACGCAGGACGACGGCGCATGGCTAATCCAGATTCGGCCGCAAAGGTCATCCACGGCGAGGGCATGGCGCCCGAGGGTGCGATCGACAACCAGGGCCTCCAGGGTCACACGGCCGCGCCCGGCGGCGTCGAGCACCTTGCCGATCCGACCGCGCTCGGCCTGACCTCGACCGGCTGGGTCGCGGTTGCGATGATCGTCGTCATCCTGCTGATGATCTGGAAGAAGGTTCCAGGCATGATCGGCAAGATGCTCGACACGCGCATCGCCGGCATCCGCACCCAGCTCGACGAAGCCAAGGCGCTCCGTGCCGAAGCCGAAGCGATCCGCACCGAATACGAGGCAAAGGCCAAGACCGCGCACGTCGAAGCCGAAGCCATGAAGGCCCATGCGCATCACGAAGCCGCGGCGATCATCGCCAAGGCCAAGGCTGGCGCCGAAGACCTCATGACCCGCCGCGCGAAGATGGCCGAAGACAAGATTGCAGCCGCCGAGCGCGCCGCAATCGCCGAAGTTCGCGCGCGGGCGGCGGATGCCGCGGCCAAGGCCGCTGGTATCCTGATTGCCGAGCATCACGACGCAGCCGCCGACCGCATGATGGTCGACCGCTCGATCTCCGGCCTTAGCCGCCTAAACTGATCCTGCTCCTCTCCCCTCGGGGAGAGGAAGGGGCCCGCTGCGAAGCAGTGGGAAGGTGAGGGCACGTCCCTCCCGCGACACATCACTATCGACGGCCGTCTCTTCCCGGGTTTCCGGCGGCCGAGTCTCCAATCTGAGCCCGTTGGAGAACATTCATGTCCTGGCTCATCCTCGCCGTCGCCGTCGTCACCGAAATCTGCTGGGCACTCAGCCTGAAATGGGCGGCCACCGTCGCCACGTGGCAGGCCTCTAGCGTCCCGATCATCCTCAGCTTCGTCAACATGGGCCTGCTCGCGCTCGCCATGCGCGGCCTCCCCGCCGGCACCGCCTACGCGATTTGGACCGGCGCGGGCGCCATCGGCGTCATCATCGGCGGCGTCATCCTGTTCGGCGACAAGGTCAGCGGCATCCAGGCCTGCTTCATGGCCCTGACCGTTGTCGGCATCGTCGGCACCAAGGTCTTCGCGCAAACCTGACTCTCGTTGCCCGCAGGGCATGAAGAAGGTTGATTCACGCAAAGGCGCAAAGGCGCGAAGAGAGGGTGGGTTCACGCGGAGACGCGGAGGTGTTGGACACGGGGGTGACGGACCGGCTAGCTTCAAGCCGATACAAGCCTTCGGCAGTTTGAGGGCGACCGCTGCACTGCTCGAATCTTCTCTCCGCGTCTCCGCGTCTCCGCGTGAACCAACTCCTCCCTTCTCTTCGCGCCTTTGCGCCTTCGCGTGAACATCACTGCCTTAAGCTGGCATAACCCCCTCGCACTCCCTAGATTCCTCAGCGATGTCCTCCCCCAATTCCCCAGACCGGTTCAACGAAGACAAGTCCACGTTCGCCGTCCGCGGCGGCGGTGAAGCGCCTGATCTCGCGGCAGGCGTAGCGGCGATCAGGAACGTGCTCGACACGCTGCCGATCCGTCCCGGCGTCTACCGCATGCAGGACGCGCGCGGCGACGTGCTCTACGTCGGCAAGGCGCGCGCGCTGCGGAACCGCGTCGCGAACTATGTCCAGGTCGAGCGGCTGACGAAGCGCCTCCAGCGGATGGTGTCGCAGACGCGGTCGATGACGATCGTCACGACCAACAATGAAGCCGAGGCGCTGCTGCTCGAATCGCAGCTCATCAAGCGGTACCGCCCCGCGTACAACGTGCTGCTGCGCGACGATAAGAGCTTCCCGTTCATCCTCCTGCGCGACGACCACGCCTTCCCCCGCGTCCAGAAACATCGCGGCGCACGGCGTGCAAAGGGCAATTACTACGGGCCGTTCGCGAGCGCCGGGTCGGTCAACAACACGCTCAACGCGCTACAGAAGCTGTTCCTCCTGCGCAGTTGCACCGACAGCTTCTTCAAGACGCGCGACCGGCCTTGCTTGCTGTACCAAATCAAGCGCTGCTCCGCCCCGTGCGTCGGCCGGATCGACGAGACCGCGTACCGGGAACTGACCGAGGACGCGAAGGCGTTCCTCGGCGGCAAATCGACCGGCGTGCAGGCCAAGCTCGGCGCGCAGATGCAGGCCGCCGCGGAGAACATGGACTTCGAACTCGCGGCCCTGCTCCGCGATCGTCTTCGCGCGCTCACCTTCATCCAGGGCACGCAGGCGATCAACGCGGAGGGCGTGGGCGACGCCGACATCTTCGCGATGGCGTGCAAGGACGGCCTGATCGGAATCCAGGCGTTCTTCATCCGCGGCGGCCAGAACTGGGGTCATCGCAGCTTCTTCCCGCAGCACACCAACGACGTCCCCGAGGACGAGGTGCTGACCAGTTTCCTCGGTCAGTTCTACGAAGAGGTCCCGCCGCCCAAGCAGATCCTGCTCGACCGCGAACTGACGGAAGGCGCGCTGCTGGCCGAAGCCCTAGGCGAACGCGCCGGCTACAAGATCACGCTGCAGGTCCCGCAGCGCGGCGATCGCCGCCGCCTGATGGACCAGGCCAAGCGCAACGCGATCGAGGCGATTGAACGCAGGCAAGCCGAGTCGACCACGCAGGCCAAGCTCCTGCGCGAAGTCGCCGACCTGTTCGATCTTGCCGAGCCGCCCGAGCGGATCGAGATCTACGACAACAGCCACATCCAGGGCACCGCCGCGACCGGCGCGATGGTCGTCGCGGGCCCCGAGGGCTTCCGGAAGGGCCAGTATCGAAAGTTCAACATCAAGAACAAGGATACCGCGCCGGGCGACGATTTCGCGATGATGCGCGAGGTCTTCACGCGGCGGTTCTCGCGCGCGCAGGCCGAGGACCCCGATCGTGATTCGGGCGATTGGCCGGACCTGGTGCTAATCGACGGCGGCAAGGGCCAGCTCAACACGGTGAAGGCCGCGCTCGAGGAGATCGGCGTCGAGGACGTGTGCCTGGTCGGGATTGCCAAGGGTCCCGAGCACGGCCGCGATGGCCGCGAGGTGTTCCACATGCTCGACGGCCGCGAGTTCCAGCTCCCCGTCAACGCCCCGGTCCTGTTCTACCTTCAGCGCCTGCGCGACGAGGTCCATCGTTTCGCGATCGGTGTCCACCGCGACAAGCGCAGCAAGGCGATCGGCGCCAGCCCGCTCGACGAAGTGCCCGGCATCGGACCCGCACGGAAGAAGGCGCTTCTGATGCACTTCGGTACCGGTCGCGCGGTGCGCAACGCGAGCTTGCAGGACCTGCAACAGGCACCCGGCGTGTCCGCGGGCGTCGCCCAGCAGGTCTACGACTTCTATCATTCACGGTAGCCGCATGGACTTGGCCGTCGATCGAGAACGCACAGATGGTCGTGCGGACCTAAAGACGATGACGTCCCGGATCGGGAAAAAAATATAACCCAAATCAAGTTGATTTGCATAAAATCACAACGCCATTTTCACTACTCATTGTTACATACTAATCCGTGACTACGCCTGTCTTCCTGACCATCGATACCGAGTTCGCGTGGCGCCACCATGCCGCCGGTCTGGATTGCGACGCGATCTATGCGCGGTCGCTGGAACCGGCCGAGGTAGGGCTGAGCTATCAACTGGCGGAGCTGGCCCGGCACAATCTGAAGGCGTGTTTCTTCGTCGACCCGATGCCCGCGATCACGTTCGGACCGGCGCCGATCCGTCGGATGATCGATACGATCCTGGACGCCGGGCAGGAGGTCCAGCTCCACCTCCACCCCAACTGGACCAGCGCGCGAGCGGGTGATCGCGGCGTCGCGCACGAGCGGTTCCAACTTTACATGTACAGCCTTGCCGAGCAGACCGACCTGCTCGTTCGCGCCACGGAACTGCTGGTCGAGGCCGGCGCGCCGCACCCGATCGCGTTTCGCGCAGGGAGCTATGCCGCGAACGACGACACGCTGACCGCGCTCGAAGGCCTGGGCTTCGCCTATGACAGCAGCCACAACGGGTCGGAGGCGCCTCACACCAGCCGTATCTCGCTCCCGGCACGCCAGATCGCCCCGGTCCGCCGCGCGAACGGCACCGGCATCACCGAAGTCCCGGTGACGGTGATCGAGGACCTCCGCGGTCGTATCCGCACCTTCCAGCTCTGCGCCTTGTCCGCGGGCGAAAGCTACGACGCGCTCGAACATGCGGCGGTGTCGCACCATGCCGCGGTGACGATCGTCAGCCACGGCTTCGAACTCGCCAACCGCCGCGGCACGCGCGCCAACGCGGTTCATGTCCGCCGCTTCCAGGCATTGTGCACGATGCTCGCGGAGATGCGCGACGTGTTGCCGACCACGCATTTCACCGATCGCCCCGTGCTCGAACTCGATCGCGTCGACGTCCCGCTTGGCCCCGACCCGGTGCGCACGCGCTGGCGACAGGCCGAACAGCTCTGGTCGAACTGGATCTCGGAACGCCCCCGGTCGCGGCGCACCTGACACGCGCGCCCCTCAAGTGCGAACTCGGTATGACGCCGCCGATCGCTCTTGGCTCGGGGGATGCGTTGAGGAGTTGCGTCCGGCCGAACGAGGCTCGATGAACACCCATGCATATCCGCGCCTCCGCCATCGTCGTCGCCGTTCGCCAGCATGGCGAGCATGGCGCGATCGTGCGCGCGCTCACCCGGAACGACGGCGTCCAGCCCGGCTACGTTCGCGGCGGGCGGTCGCGCGCGATGCGGCCGGTGTTGCTCCAGGCGAACGTCATCCAGGGCGAGTGGCGCGCGCGGACCGGCGAGCAGCTCGCGTCGTTGACTGCAGAGTTGATCCACAGCCGCGCGACGCTCCACGGCGAACCGCTCGCCGCGGGTGCGCTCGAATGGGCGACTGCGCTGGCCGCCGCCGCTCTTCCCGAGGCGCAGCCCCATCCGCAGATTTACGACGCGCTCGACGGCGTGCTGGGTGCGATCGAGAGCGCCCCGTCCGCCCGCGGCTGGGCGGCGGCGCTGGTGCGGTACGAATTGCTGGTGCTGGCTGAACTGGGGTTCGGACTCGATCTCGACCGCTGCGTCGCGACCGGAGCGGACGACGATCTTGGCTTCGTGTCGCCCAAGAGTGGCGCAGCCGTCTCGCGCGGGGCGGCGTTCGGGTATGAAAGCAAGCTCCTGCGATTACCCGACTTCCTGCTGGCAGGCGGCGAAGCGGCATGGCCGGACATCTTCGACGGCCTGCGGTTGACCGGTCACTTTCTCGCCCGCGACATCCTCGTCGACCGTCGCGCCGATCCGTTGGCGGCGCGCGACCGGCTGGTCGATCGCCTGAAAAGGGCGGTTGCGTGAGCGCGCACCGCCCGGCAAGGGGCCGCGCAGGAGAAACGCACATGCCCTTGATCGCGATACTGGCCGGTGACGGCATTGGACCCGAAGTCACGGCGGAGGCGCGTCGCGTGCTCGATACGCTCGGCCTCGACCTGACCTATGAGGAAGGCCTCGTCGGCGGTGCCGCGTACAAGGCCGCGGGTCATCCGCTGCCGCCCGAGACGCTCGATCTCGCCCGCCGTGCCGATGCGATCCTGTTCGGCGCGGTCGGCGATCCCGACTGCGATGCGCTCGAACGCCAGTTCCGCCCCGAACAGGCCATCCTCGGCCTGCGCAAGGACCTTGGCCTGTTCGCGAACCTGCGTCCCGCCAAGCTGTTCGCGGGCCTGGAGGATGCGTCTGCACTCCGCCCCGAGATCGCCCGGTCGATCGACATGGTCATCGTCCGCGAACTCACCGGCGACGTGTATTTCGGCGCCAAGGGTATCCGCACCACCGCCGACGGCCTACGCGAAGGCCATGACGAGATGCGCTACGACGAAACCGAGATCGCCCGCATCGCTCGCGTCGGCTTCGAGACCGCACGCACGCGGAAAGGCAAGCTGCTCTCGGTCGACAAGGCCAACGTCCTGGAGACTTCGCAGCTGTGGCGCGACGTCGTGATCGAGGTATCGGCCGACTATCCCGACGTCGCGCTGAGCCACATGTACGTCGACAACGCGGCGATGCAGTTGGTGCGCAATCCCGGGCAGTTCGACGTGATCGTCACCGGCAACCTCTTCGGCGACATCCTCTCGGACGAAGCGTCGATGTGTGCCGGCTCGATCGGCATGCTCCCGTCCGCGGCGCTCAACGGCTCGAACAAGGGCATGTACGAGCCGATCCACGGCAGCGCGCCCGACATCGCAGGCCAGGGCAAGGCCAACCCCTGCGCGGCGATCCTGTCCGCGGCGATGATGCTGCGCCACTCACTCGACCTGCCCGAAGCGGCCGATCGGATCGAGGTGGCCGTCGCTGCCGCGATCCTTGGCGGCGCGCGCACGCCCGATCTCGGCGGCACGCTGTCGACCCGCGACATGGGCGATGCAGTGCTGGCTAACCTCGTTTGACCGCCCAGTGATCGGTGACCTGCTGCAACTCGCGGTCGTCATCCCGACGTTCAATGAGAAGGCCAATGTTGCGACGTTGATCGCCAAGCTCGACCAGGCACTGGTCGGGCTGAACTGGGAAGCGATCTTCGTCGACGACGACAGTCCCGACGGCTCCGCCGACGCCGCGCGCGCCATCGCCCGGCTCGACAAACGAGTGCGCGTGATCCAGCGGATCGGCCGACGCGGGCTGTCGTCGGCATGCATCGAGGGAATGTGCGCCACCGCTGCCCCGATCGTCGCGGTGATCGACGGCGATCTCCAGCATGACGAGACATTGTTGCCGGCGATGCTCGACCTGTTGAAGGACGGCGAGACCGACGTGGCGATCGGCTCGCGCTTCGTCAGCGGTGGCTGCACCGGGGAGTGGGACAGCGACCGTGTCGCCAAGTCGGCGCTCGCCACCAAGCTGTCGCGGCGCGTGCTGAAGTGCGACCTTAACGATCCGATGAGCGGGTTCTTTATGATCCGCACCGACATCGTCCGCCACCTCTCGCCGTCGCTGTCGGCGATCGGCTTCAAGATCCTGCTCGACCTGCTCACCGCCTCGCCGACGCCGCTGCGCTTCGTCGAGGTGCCGTACACGTTCCGCTGCCGGACCGAGGGCGAGAGTAAGCTCGATCACGTCGTCGCGATGGAATATCTGATCGCGATCTACGACCGGATGTTCGGGCGGGTCGTGCCGGTGCGGTTCGCGATGTTCTCGGCGATCGGCGTGTTCGGCGTCGGCATCCACATGGCGGTGCTGACCGCGTTGTTCGTCGGGTTCGGCACGCACTTCCTGGTCGGCGAGATCGTCGCGACGCTGGCGGCGCTAACATTCAACTTCTTCCTCAACAACGCGCTGACGTATCGCGACCGGCGGTTGAGGGGGTGGCGGCAACTGGTCGACGGCTGGGTGTCGTTCGCGGTGATCTGCTCGGTCGGCGCGGTCGCCAACGTCGGCATAGCTGCGTTCCTGTACGAGATGAGGGACGGGGCCTGGGCGGCCTCGGCACTGATCGGGGTGCTGGTTGGCGCGGTCTGGAACTACGCGCTGTCCTCGAAATTCACCTGGGGACGGTACTAATCTTCTCGCTCCCCTCCCTGAAAGGGAGGGGCTGGGGGTGGGTAGGCCAGCTTGTGTCGCGATCGTTCCACGATCCGGAACCCGACCCACCCCCCAACCCCTCCCTTCCAGGGAGGGGAGAATGACGGCTTCGGGAACAGGGGCATATACCCGCAAGGCTTGTCATCGCGGCTCCCCCCCGGCAAAGCGGCGCGCATGAAGCGCAAGACCGGCCAGGATCGTTCGATCACTCAGAATTGGCGTCCCGCGACGCGCGCCATCCGCGGCGGCACCGCCCGCAGCGAATATGGCGAGACGTCGGAGGCGTTGTTCCTCACCTCGGGCTATTGCTACGACAAGGCAGGCGACGCCGCGGCGCGCTTTGCCGGCGAGCAGGAGGGGATGACCTATTCCCGCCTCCAGAACCCGACCGTGCAGATGCTCGAGGAGCGGATCGCGCTGCTGGAAGGCGCCGAGGCGTGCCGGACGATGGCGACGGGCATGGCAGCGATGACCGCGTCGCTGCTGTGCCAGCTCCAGACCGGCGATCACCTCGTCGGCGGCCGTGCGGCGTTCGGATCGTGCCGCTGGCTCACGGACACGCTGCTGCCCAAGTTCGGGATCGCCACGACGATCGTCGATGCGCGCGATCCGCAGGCGTTCCTCGACGCGGTGCGTCCCGAGACGAAGGTGTTCTTCTTCGAGACGCCCGCCAACCCGACGATGGACATCGCCGACCTCAAGGCGATCTGCGACATTGCGCGTGAGCGCGGCATCACGACGGTGGTCGACAACGCCTTCGCCACGCCGGCCTTGCAGCGCCCGATGGAATTCGGCGCCGACGTCACCGCCTACAGCGCGACCAAGATGATGGACGGGCAGGGCCGCGTGCTCGCCGGCGCGGTCTGTGGCACCGAGGATTTCATCACCAACACGCTGTTGCCGTTCACGCGCAACACCGGCCCGACGCTGTCGCCGTTCAATGCGTGGGTGGTGCTCAAGGGCCTCGAAACGCTCGACCTGCGCATCCACCGCCAGTCGGAGAACGCGATGAAGGTCGGCGAATTCCTCGAAGGCCGCGTACCCCGCGTGCTGCACCCGTTCCTGCCGAGCCATCCGCAGCACGAACTCGCCAAGCGCCAGATGGACGCCTGCGGACCGATCTTCGCGTTTGAGGTCGAGGGGCGCGAACAGGCGCACGCGTTGCTCGACGCGCTGGAGTTGGTCGACATCTCGAACAACATCGGCGACTCGCGCTCGCTGATGACGCATCCCGCGTCGACCACGCACGCGAGCGTCTCGCCCGACAAGCAGATCGAGATGGGCGTGACCGAGGGGCTGTTGCGGATCAACGTCGGCCTTGAAGATGCGCAGGACGTGATCGACGACCTCGACCAGGCCCTGAAGCAGGCGGGCCTGTGAAGGCGCTGTTCCCCAACGCGGCGACGACCGATGGGGTGACGGTGCGCGTGTCGGTCAGCTATTTGCCCGAACAGTCCGAGCCGGAGCGCGGCCGCTGGTTCTGGGCGTATCACATCCGCCTCGAGAACGAGGGCACCGAGACCGTCCAGCTGCTCACCCGCCACTGGGTGATCACCGACGGCCGCGGCGCGCGCCACTCGGTCGAGGGCGAAGGCGTGGTCGGCGAACAGCCGGTGATCGAACCGGGTGCTAGCTTCGATTACGTCTCGGGTTGCCCACTGGCGACCCCATCGGGCGCGATGCAGGGGAGCTACCAGATGGTCCGCGAAGACGGCGCCGTCTTCGCGGTCGAGATCCCCCGCTTCTCGCTGTTCGCCCCCGCGGTGCTGAATTGAAGCGCACGCATCTCCCGCTCAACGGCCTGCGCGTGCTCGATGCGGCCGCGCGGCATCTGTCGTTTACGCGTGCTGCGGACGAGCTGGCGGTGACGCCGGCGGCGGTCGGCCAACAGATTCGCGCGCTGGAGGATACGCTCGGCGTCGTCCTGTTCCGCCGCACCACGCGTGGGCTCGAACTGACGCCCGAGGCGGAAGCCGGGCTCGGCGCGCTCCGTGGCGGGTTCCTCCAGTTCGAGGAAGCGGTTCGCGCGATGCAGGCGGGGCAGTCGTCGAAATCGCTGACGATCGCCGCGCCGCGGGACCTGACCGAGAAGTGGCTGATGCCGCGGCTCGCGCAGATTGCCGAGGCGGACCCCGAACTGCGCTTCGTGCTGATCACTGCCGACGAGAATGTCGACTTCACCGAAGCCAATCTCGATCTCGCGATCCGCTGGGGCGATGGTCCGGGCGAGCATGAGGGCGAGGCGCTCGAGTCGGAGGGCATGGTGACGATCGCCAAGCCCGGCACCGACACTGAGGCGTCGATCGCATGGTCGGGTGAGGACGGCGTCGCGCTGGTCCGCGTCACCGACGCCGGGCTCGCGATCGACGCGGCGGCGGCTGGTCTTGGTCGCGCGACGGTGCCGGAACTGCTCGCCCGCCGCGATCTCGCGCAGGCGCGCGTCCGGCTGATCGGCGAGTCGCAGCCCTCGAAGGGGGGGTATTGGCTCGTCGCCCCGCTCCCGCAGTGGCGCCAGAAGAAAGTCCGCGCGCTCGTGGATGCCTTGACCGCGTGAGGCAACCCGGACGCAGACCACGGCGCGCCGGCGTATCGCCGGTGCTGAAGACGCGTCGGCTGCGGTTGCGGCCGCTCGTCGAGGGCGATGCGCCTGCATTGCACCCGATGCTCGCCGACGCGGAGCTGATGGCCTATTCCGCGGACGGTCCGCTCGGTAGCGTGGACGACGTCCGCACCTACCTCGCCGAGGAAGCCGCGCCGGGCAACCAGCGCACCTGGGCGATCACCCGCACCGGCGACGACCGCGCGATCGGCTGGGTCTCTGGCAGCGAGGCCGATGGGGCAGGGGTGACGGAGATCGGTTTCATCCTCGCGCGGGAGGCTTGGGGGCGGGGGATCGCGCGCGAGGCTGTGTCGGCGGTGATCGATCGTTTGTTTGCAGAAGGCCGGAGCCGGGTTTTCGCGGACGCGGATACCGAGAATACCGCGTCGATCCTGTTGCTGGAACGCCTAGGGTTCCGCCGCGAGCGACTGCTGCGCGACGAGTGGGAAACGCATCTGGGGTTGCGCGACAGCCTGATCTACGGGCTCTGCGCGGATAGCTGGCAGGCGGCTGGGCGGGCCTGATCCCCACTTAATAAGCCGTTCTCCTGCGAACGCAGGAGCCCAGGATCACAAACGCCATCTCCAGTTACCCTAGACTCCCGCCTTCGCGGGGGAACGGCATGGGTTGGCGTTTGCGCTGTAATTGATCAGCCTATGGGGGCATTCAGCGAAAAGCAGCGAACCCTATCGCGCCGCCAGCAACGCCAGCGCCCGCCCCATCAGCCCAGCAAACCGAACCTCGTTCACGCCATCATCAGCCCGGTGCCAGTTCCCGGTCGCCGCATACCAGCGCCCGTCCTTCGCCTGCACCAGATAGTTCAGCGTTAGCACCCCAGGCTCGCCACCACCCTTAAACCCGACATATCCAAACCGCTTGACGATCGCCGGATCGACCCCCGCATTGACCGCCAGCACCGCCCGCGTCGTGGCATCCGCCCCGCGCAATCGATCCAGCAGCCCCGCCATCGCCGAAGGACTCGCAAACCACTCGACGCTGTCGATCGCCACAGGCTTCCCGGCGAACACGGTAGGATCGAGCTTGGCCGTCGCGATCTTCACCGCATTGTCCACCAGCAGCGCCCGCCGCTCGTCCACCGATCCCGCCGCCCAAGCCTTGGTCAGCGCCGGATCGCCCTTCAGCGCAAACATCTCGCGGGTCGTCAGCACCGGCACGCTGCCACCCGCCGCCGCTGCCGCAGCATCGACCTTCGCGCGTCCGAGCGTTGTCAGCAGCGTATCCGTCGCGGTGTTGTCGCTGATCGAGATCATCATCGTCGCGAGCGTCTGCACCGTCACCGGCGACCTGGCGGGCCAGGTCTGCAACACCCCCGACGGCAGGGACGGCGCCCCGACCTTCACGACGTCCTCCCAATGCCGCTCGCCTGCCGCAACCTGACGCGCCAACTCCGTCAGCACCCAGAGCTTGAACGCCGACCCCAGCGGTGCAGCGACATCGGCACGGTACTCCAGGATCGGCTCGGGCTTACCCTCGCCGAGCGCGTAAAGCCCGAACCCGCTAGCCCCCGGCAGCGCGCGAAACTCCGCCTCGACCTTGGCGAGGCTATCGTCCCGCGCCCCCGTACCGGTAATCAGCAACCCGGTCGCAGCATGCGGCGCCGTGGGATCGATCACCAGCCGAACGCTCGCCGTACCCCGCGCATAGCCAACAACCAGATCCGCGGACCATGCCGACGTCGCCGTCAACGACTCGATCTTCTGCGGCACGCCCAACGTCGCCTTCAGTTGCTCGACAATCGCCAAGAACTGCGCCTTCGGCACCTTCTCGCGGAAGTTCCCCGCAAAATACGCGTCATATGCGCCGCGCCCGTCCAGGATCGCGACCAGCGCATCGGCCTTCGCCCGCAACGCCGGGTCCGCCACCGCGCCCTGCGCCACCGCCCCGACCGGCAGCAAGGCTACCGCCAACGCCACCAGCCAGAGCGCGAGCCTCTGCATCAGTTCTTCAGCTTCCAACCGCTCTTCAGCAACCGGTAGCAGAGCGTCGCCAGTACCAGGTCGATCACCAGGATCACGATCCCGCCGATCATCACCGGCGAGTCGGCGATCCCCAGGAACCCGTATCGGAACCCCGAGATGATATAGAAGAACGGGTTCGCATGGCTGAACGCGCGAAACGCCGGCGCCAGCTTGTCGACCGAGTAGAACGTCCCCGACAACAGCGACAATGGCGCGATCACGAAGTTGGTGACCGCCGCGGCGTGATCGAACTTGTCCGCCCAGATCGACGTCAGCACGCCGAGCAGCGCAAGGAACGTCGCGCCCAGCAACCCGAACCAGATGATCGCGAGCGGCGCATGCGGCGTCACGTGCACGCCCGGATACAGCGCCATCGCCGCCCACACGACGATCCCGACGATCACCGCGCGGGTCACGGCGCCGGCGACCAACGCGCCCAGTAATTCACCCGTCGACAAGGGCGGTTGGAGATAATCGACGATCGTCCCCTGCATCTTGCCGACGAGCAGCGAGAAGCTCGCATTGGCGAACGCTGGGCCCATCATGCCCTGCGCGATGATCAGCCCCGGCGCGATGAAATCGGCGAACGCGACGATCTGTCCGTCGACCGGAACCGGGCTCTTTGCGCCCGTCGCGATCGTGAATACGATCAGAAACAGCAGCGTCGTGATCGCCGGCGCCCACACCGTCTGAAGCTGCACCTTGAAGAACCGGCGCACCTCCTTGATATAGAGGGTTCGCAATCCCTCCCAGTTCACGCTCTTTATGACGGGAACGCCGGGGGCGGAATGCACCGCCGAATGGATTTCACCGATTGGGGGCTGGCTGCTCATAGGCGTTGCGGGTAATCGCTGCCGCTGCCGCCCGCAACCCGGCTGAGCAAGACTAAGGAACGAACATGTCCTGGACCGACGAGCGCATCGCGACGCTCAAGACGATGTGGGAGGCCGGCCAGACCGCCAGCCAGATCGCCGAAGCACTGGGTGGCGTCAGCCGCAACGCCGTCATCGGCAAGGCGCACCGCCTCGAGCTGCAGGCGCGCCCGTCGCCGGTGAAGCCGAACGATCCCGAAGCCAAGGCGGCTGCGGCGGCCGAAGCAACGGCGTCGGCTGCAGCGGCGGTCCCCGAGCCGGTCGCGGCACCGGAGCCGGTTGAGGTCGAGGCCCCCAAGCCTGCACCGGTCGTGCCGCCGGTCGTGGCAGCGGCCAAGCCCGCGGCACCGGTCGAACCAGAGCCGGTTGCCGAAGAGCCTGAGGACGAGGAGGACGAGGATGAGGACGAGGTAGCTCCGGCCGTCGTCGCCCCCGTTCGAGCGCCCCAGCCGATCCTGCGCTCGGTCGGCCCCGGCGGCTTCCTCCGCCAGGCGCCTGGCGAGCAGCAGCCTCCCAGCACGCCCGCCCCGCCGCGTCGCCTCGTCCCCGCCAAGCCGTCCGCCGAGATGGCGAACAAGACGAGCCTGCTCGAACTGAACGACCGCATCTGCAAATGGCCGCTCGGCCATCCGGGCGAGCCCGACTTCCACTTCTGCGGCAAGGCGGTGAACCCCGGCTTCCCGTATTGCGTCGACCATTGCGGCCACGCGTACCAGGCACAGTTGCCCCGTCGCGATCGTCGTCCCACGCCGCCGCTGCCGTTTGGTGGTCCGCGACCAAGATAACATTCTAATTTGATGGCAAACGGCTCTTCCAAGAGGTGCCCCCCCGGCGAAGGCCGGGGCCCAATTGGGAAGGTCGCGGTAACTGAGCGCCGCCCGCGTTTAGCAACGTTGCGCAACTGGGCCGCGGCCTCCGCCGGGGTGGGGCACATGGAGGGGGTGGCACCCTTCCTTGTTCTCCCGCGAAGGCGGGAGCCCAGACTGGTCCCCGCCTTCGCGGGGAAACAAGCTTGCGGCTGGCAACTGGCTATCGAATGGCGGAAGCTACAGCGAGCAACGAAAAGGCCGCTTCCCGTGTGAGGAAGCGGCCCTTTCTATATCAGCTAGCCATGGGCAAAGCCCATGTCGTCGGCCGCGGCTAGCCGCGCCGGCCGGGCTTGGGCGAGTCCTGCACCAGCTTGGTGCAGGCCGCCCTTCGCCGCGCCTCAGAACCGGAACGCCACCGTGCCGCGCAGGCTGTGCCAGCGGAAGTTGTCATCCGAGCGCTTGAACGCAGTGCCAGCCGTGTTCGGCGCGAGCACGAACGGGTTGTTCGCAGGCTGCGTGCCGCGCGTCACGAGAACGCGCGCGTCGTCGTCCTGATACTGGTGGAACATGTATTCCATGCCGACCGAGATGTTCTTGCCGAGCTTCTGCTCGATGCCACCGCCGCCGGTGATGCCGAACTGGTTCTTCTTGCCACTCTGCGCATAGGCGTTGGCCGTGTTGCTCGAATAGAAATCGCGGTTGATGCGCGCATAGCCCGGACCGAACGTCCCGTAGAACAGCGTCGTGTTGACCGCATAGCCCACACGGCCACGGATCGAGGCTTCCCAGTCGAGGTCGCGAGTCATCGTGTAGAAGGCGGGCGTGGTCGAGAAGGCGGTGACGCTGTCGCGGATGTTCGACTTGCCGAACTCGCCGACGACTCCGACGACGATGTTGCCACGCTGCTGGTCGATGCCGACGCGGGCGTAATAGGCAGTGTTGTCCTTGTCGTTTCGGCAGCCACGGCCACCGACGGCAGGAGCCGTGCTGCTCCGTGCGGCGCCGTTGCAGAAGCCGGGCGAGAACGCGTTGGCGCCAGCCGCGGTCGTGACGGCATCGCCGAACCGGCCATCGAGGTTGCGATCGAACAGGATCGACGACCCGTCGTCGTTCGGCTGCACGTCATACCCACCGGCCGCACCGAAATAGATGCCGCTGAACGGCGCATCGGCCGTGATTTCCTGTGCGGCGGCAGGTGCTGCAAACCCCAGCGTAGCGGCGCCAGCGAGCGCTACCATCATCGTCTTAGTCATATTCACTCCCGGAAACTTCATGACAGGTTTTTCATAAACGGCCCGTTCCGCGAAAGTTATCCCCTCGAAGCAACAATCTATATCAATGTGGCTTTTCGATCACAGGGAGAACAAACAGAGCCTGTGGCTTTGTCCGACGCCTGCGGCTACGTTCCCGCCATGGCTGAAGATCTGTTCGCGTCCCCCTCGACGCCCGGCGCCGGCAAAACCGCCGCCAACACCTATGACGCGTCCTCGATCGAGGTGCTCGAAGGCCTCGAACCCGTACGTCGCCGCCCCGGCATGTATGTCGGCGGCACCGACGAGCGCGCGCTGCATCACCTCGCCGCCGAAGTGCTCGACAACGCGATGGACGAGGCGGTCGCTGGTCACGCCACGCGGATCGAAGTCACGCTCGAAGCAAACAACCGCCTGACGATCGTCGACAACGGCCGCGGCATCCCGGTCGATCCGCATCCGAAGTTTCCCGACAAGTCCGCGCTCGAGGTGATCCTCTCGACGCTCCACTCGGGTGGCAAGTTCGCCGGCAAGGCCTATGCCACATCGGGCGGTCTGCACGGCGTCGGTATCAGCGTCGTCAACGCGCTATCGTCCGACACCGTCGTCGAGGTTGCGCGCGATCGGCAATTGTATCGCCAGCGCTTCGCCAAGGGCCTGACGCTAGGCCCGATCGAGCATCTGGGCGCCACGCCTAACCGCCGCGGGACGAGCGTCGCGTTCACGCCGGATACCGAGATCTTCGGCACGGAGCTCAACTTCAAGCCGCAACGCCTCTACAAGCTCGTCCGCTCGAAGGCGTATCTGTTCGCCGGCGTTGAGATTCGCTGGCACTGCGCACCCGACCTGATCGGCGACGACACCCCCGCACAGGCCGTGTTCCAGTTCCCCGGCGGTCTCGCCGACCACCTGCGCGACCAGATCGCCGGCCGCGAATGCGCGACGTCCGACTTCTTCTCCGGCTCGCAGGATTTCCCGAGCGCGAACGGCGAAACGCAGGGTCGCGTCGAATGGGCGGTCGCATGGCCGCTGTGGAGCGACGGCTCGTATAGCTGGTATTGCAACACCATCCCGACCCCCGATGGCGGCACGCACGAACAGGGCCTCCGCCAGGCACTGGTCCGCGGCCTGCGTGCGTTCGGCGATCTCGTCGGCAACAAGAAGACCAAGGATATCAGCGCGGACGACGTTATGGTCGGCAGCGAACTGATGCTGTCGGTCTTCATCCGCGAGCCGCAATTCCAGAGCCAGACCAAGGATCGCCTGACCAGCCCCGAAGCCGCCGGCCTCGTCGAGAAGGCCATTCGCGATCATTTCGACCATTTCCTCAGCCACAACATGGATCGCGGCAAGGCGCTGCTGAATTACGTGCTGGAGCGGATGGACGAACGCCTGCGTCGCAAGCAGGAACGCGACGTCAAGCGCAAGACCGCCACGTCCGCGCGGAAGCTCCGCCTGCCGGGCAAGCTCACCGACTGCTCGGCGAACTCGCCCGAGGGCACCGAACTCTTCATCGTCGAGGGTGATTCGGCAGGCGGCTCGGCAAAACAGGCGCGTGATCGGAAAACGCAGGCGATCCTCCCGATCCGCGGCAAGATCCTCAACGTCGCGTCGGCCACCAGCGCGAAGATCTTCGCCAACCAGGAAATCGCCGACCTGACGCTCGCGCTGGGCTGCGGCACGCGGAAGGACTGCACGCCGGACACACTCCGCTACGAACGCATCGTTATAATGACCGACGCCGACGTCGACGGCGCGCACATCGCGACGCTGCTGATGACGTTCTTCTTCCAGGAGATGCCGGAGTTGGTTCGCCGCGGGCACCTCTACCTCGCGCAACCCCCGCTCTATCGCCTGACCGTCGGCACCAAGAGCGTCTATGCGAGAGACGACGCGCACCGCGCCGAACTCGAACGCACCGTGTTCAAGGGCAAGAAGGTCGATGTCGGCCGCTTCAAGGGCCTCGGCGAGATGAACCCGAGCCAGCTCCGCGAAACAACGATGGACCCCGCCACCCGCGGCATGCTCCGCATCACGCTGCCTCAGGAATATGAAGAGCGCGCGCAGGTGAAGGACCTCGTCGACCGCCTGATGGGCAACAACCCCGCCCACCGCTTCGCCTTCATCCAGGAGAATGCGGGGCGCATGGACGAGGAAGCGATCGACGCGTGACGTAACGGTACGGCGTGTCGAGAACGGCGATGCCGCGCGCGTCGGAAAACGACATGATCGCGGCCGGAGTCCGCTCAGCGTGCTACCACCATTTTGTTCGCCAGCGATGCCGGTGCTCAGCCCACGCTCCTGCCTTCGCGAGAGTACGGGCTAGGCACCGGCATTGATCTCAAGCGATCACCTACTGCTTGTACGCCACCAAGGTCGATGTCCGACCGTATTTGATGTCGTTGACGTCCATCGTCATCTTCTTCCCATCGGGGGAGACCGTCATGACGTATTTGCCGATCACCTTGCCGTCGAGATAATCGGTTTCGTGCAACGTATTGAGGTTCGGCTGACTGAGCGACACCGTCGTCCAGCCGGGATCTCCGACGACGGCGACCGTCGGGCCACCCGTCGTCGCGACGTAGGATGTGCCGGTCGGCGTCGAATACGTCACGACCTTGCCGGCCTTGGCGAAGGTGAACGCGAGGCCGCTGTCGGAAACCTGGGTCTGGTTCGTCTGGCGCCACGATCCTGACGTTGCATGAGACCCCGCCGGGCCTGCCGTGACACGCTCGCTGACCGTCGTGCCCGTGACGGCAATACCGTTGGCCGCGCTGGTATCGTTGAACACGGTGGTCATCGAACTATTGTCGGCGGACAGCGTCGCGGTGGCGTCGCTCATCGGCTTGCCGCCCTTGCTCGTCGTATATTTGACGGTGGCCGGATCGACGACGGTCACCGACATCGCGTCGTAATAGGCGTGGCCGGCGACGGGATGCGGCGCACCGTCGGCGGCGATCTTGACCACGGGAATGCAGCTCGAGCAGGTATAGACTCCCTGGTCGATCAGTGCAGCCGAAGGTTTGGTCGAGAGTGCGCTTTCCTTGATGTCGCCCTTCCAAGTTCCGGTGAAGGCATCTTTGGCGTAGGCGGGCGACGTCGTGGCGAGAAGAAGTGCAATACACTGTAATGTTCTAGACATGGTGATCTCCCCTATAGTGCGGCGGGGTGATTCGAATCGAATCAAAGCGCACAGGATCCTGGCACCACGTCCTGATGATCATGCGCCTCTTCTGCCAAGTGCGGCAAGAGCTATGGTGAAATCATACGCAGCAGGCGGGTCGCCGTTCGCCGCGCCGTTCGCCTTGAGATGCCACGCGGTTGTTGCCCCCAACGCCGCGCGCTCGTATCAGGCGGTTCGGGCGGCCGATAAGGGTCGCCCTCGCTGTTTGAAGGAGCTTGCCGTCGTGACCATCACCCCGCTCATGCCCGTCTACCCGCGGTGTGGCGTGCGTCCGGTCCGAGGCGAGGGCGCGTACCTCTTCGGCGAGGACGGCCAGCAGTATCTCGATTTCGCCAGCGGCATCGCGGTCAACGCGCTCGGCCACGGCCACCCGCATCTGACCAAGGCGATCGCCGCGCAGGCCGCGACGCTCATGCACGTGTCGAACCTGTACGGATCGCCGCAGGGCGAGCACCTCGCGCAGCGCCTCGTCGACAATACCTTCGCGGACACCGTATTCTTCACCAATTCGGGTGCGGAAGCGGTCGAGTGCGCGATCAAGACCGCGCGCCGCTATCACTTCGCCAACGGCAACCCTCAGCGCCACACGCTGATCACGTTCGACACCGCGTTCCACGGGCGCACGCTCGGCGCAATCTCGGCGACCAACCAGGCCAAGATGCGCGATGGGTTCGAGCCGCTGCTGCCGGGATTCGCCTACGCGAAGTTCAACGACCTCGAAGGCGCGCTGGCGCTGATCGACGACAACACTGCAGGCTTCCTTGTCGAGCCTATCCAGGGCGAGGGCGGTATCCGCCAGGCGAGCCACGAGTTCCTCACCGGCCTGCGCAAGGCGTGCGACGAGCACGGCCTGTTGCTGGTGCTCGACGAGGTCCAGTGTGGCTATGGCCGCACCGGCAAGTTCTTCGCTCATGAGTTGTACGGCATCACGCCGGACATCATGGCGGTCGCCAAGGGTATCGGCGGCGGCTTTCCGCTCGGCGCGTGCCTCGCGACCGAGGAAGCGGCCAAGGGCATGGTCGCCGGCACGCACGGTTCGACCTATGGCGGCAACCCGCTGGCGATGGCGGCGGGCGAGGCGATCCTCGACGTGATGCTTGAGGACGGGTTCCTCGACAACGTCACCGCGATGGGCGACCGGTTGCGGCAGGGGCTCGAGCAGATGATCCCCAACCACGATCATTTGTTCGACAGCGTTCGCGGCACCGGACTGATGCTTGGGCTGAAGCTGAAGAGCGACAGCCGTGCGTTCGTCGCGTTCGCGCGCGACAACCACAATCTGCTGCTGGTGTCGGCGGGCGAGAACGTCGTCCGAATCCTGCCGCCGCTGGTGATCGACGAGAGCCACATCGCCGAGTGCATCGACAAGCTGTCGACCGCCGCGCGTGTCTACGTGCCCGCCGCCGACGATTGAAATC
>Ga0308164_10001375_pt1 | contig 28945 bp, 23 predicted proteins | sample PhyTR2_FD_201031 | JGI IMG/M metagenome (GOLD analysis project Ga0308164, IMG submission 201031) | Phyllosphere microbial communities from UC Gill Tract Community Farm, Albany, California, United States - DLSLT.R2 | ecosystem: Host-associated > Plants > Phyllosphere > Unclassified | place: USA... | reverse complement strand
CGCTTCCCGAAAACCGCCGCTCATTCATGTTCCGATTGTGACCGCTTCTCGGTTGTCCTGGCGCGTGCTGGTAGGTGCCTGCTCACCTTCGTCTCGAGCAGCCGGACCAGCTCCGGCTGCATAAATGCAAAATTGTCCGGCACATCCAGGCAGATCACACGCGTGCCTGTCAGAGCCGCCCGGAAACGACGCTGAAGCTTGCTCCGTTGCGCCTTCTCCATAACGAAGATCAGGTCGGCCCAGCTGACGAGTTCAGCCGTGAGCGGGTTCTCGGCATCATGGTTGGTCCCGGCGGAGTCTACCTCGAGATCTTCCCGACGCGAGAACACCTGCTCGGCGGTAGGGCTTCGCAGCTTGTTCTGGCTACAAACGAACAGGACCGTTCGGACGCGCGCGCTCAATCTACCACCTATATGCCGTGCCAAGCGAGTGGATATGGCGCCACATCAGCCGAATAATCAACTTGGAGCACGCGACGGCGTCGCGGGGGATCAGCAGCCAGCGAGGCGTGTACGATAGGGGTAGCGTAGAGCCAAACGTCGCCGCGTTCGGCTAGACAGAGCCGCTCGCCCGAGGTCGTCACCAAGCGCTGCACTTCGGCTTCACTCAAGCGACCGAGCCGGTGCGAGCCAGGCACGATGCGCAACGGAGCGTTGTTCGCATCCACTTGATCCAGGTGCACGCGCAAGGTCACCATGCGCTCGAGGATATCAAACGGCGGTTCGACTTGGATCAGGCCTGACTTCAACGTCCACGGTCCAAATCCATCTGCGCCAACCCGCTCCCTTACCACGATCGTGCGGTCCTGATGCCAGCCGAGCGCCCAGTTACGCTCGGACGTCTTGTCGAACAGGATCGCACGAACCGGACGAGCGTCGGGCCCGAGCGCGGTGGCTGCTATCTCACCGATCGGTCCAGCGACTTCTAGAAGCGGCTTAAGCTTGCGCCCCTTCCCTATCCGAACTCCCGGCACATTCGTTGGAAGCGCAGCCAAGGCGGCCTCAAGGCGAGTAAGCGCGGCTTCATCCAGCGCCTGGGCGAAGAGTTCGGCCCCGTCCTGGTCGAGGTCGAGATCGGCGGTCTGATCAGATCTCGCAAGCATGTTGACGAAGGTAGCCGAGACCTCTGTCGTGGTCGACCTATCGACGACTACGACAGCGGTGACCCACAAAGCGACATTCAGAGCGCGTTTAGCGATCCCCAACTTCAGACGCTTGTTCATCTCTGCATGACCAGCGGCTGGTCACGTGTTGAAGGGCGGGAATTAGGACAATCCGGTCGTTCCCAAGCAGGGACCCGAACGTCCTCCGTTGCCATAACCCGACATTCGAGAGAGGCGTATTTTGACCAATTCGTGGTAAAAGGCTGACCATTGCCGTCGGCTTTCCATAAGACGAAGCCTCGTTCCACGCTCGACGTTTGAATGACAGCTTGACGCGCCTTGGCCAACTTGGCCAATTCTTGCATATGAGCCTCTTGTGCCCCGAATGCTTTGACAACAACACGCTTAAGCGGCGGCTAGAGGAAATTCGCCCCAATGTCGGCCGGGGCAAGTGCGATTTTCATCCGACACGAAAAGGTATTCCAGTCTCGTCGATCTGCGAGATCGTCGATGAGGTCTTCAGAAACAACTATGCGCGATCGGACGACACAGGGCGAGGCATCGCCGCCACGCTCGCCGACACGATCTGCGAACTGACCGATGCGGGCAGCGAGGAGATCGCTGAAGCCATTGCGGATTGTCTGGCTGAAGAGGACGATCCGAACGTCGCGGACGGCGAAGACATGTTTTACGCCGAAGAGTTTACTTATGAGCAGGTGACCGTTCAGGATCACCTCCACGGCGCATTGTGGAGGGATTTCAGAAAGTCGATCGTTCATGGGCGCCGCTTTTTCAATGACGATGCCCGGACGCTGCTGGCCGGCATCTTCCGCAACATCCATCTTCAGCGCGACCTTAAACGCAATCCTCCTGTTTACATGCTTGAGCCGGAGCAGGCCGGTCCGGTGTTCCGTGCACGCATCGTCAGCGATGACGATGCCCAAAAGATATCGGAAGCACCGGTTGCGGGTCTGGGACCAGCCCCCCTGCTCAAAGGCAAGGCGGGACGCATGAACGTGTCGGGGATCCCCGCCTTTTACGGCTCGTTTGACCTCGCCACCTGCGCAGCAGAACTACGGCCGGCGGTCGGCAGCAAGATCGCCAGCGCTGAGTTCAAGCTCGCACGGCCGCTTTGCGTGCTCGACATGACACGCTTCCGCAAACGCCCAAAGCAGCTTGATCTCTTCGCCAGGGACCATGTGCGGCGGCTGACGCAGTGGCGATTTATGCAGCGCTTCCGCAGGGAAATTGCCAAGCCGATCCTTAAGACGGACGAACATATCGACTATGTACCGACGCAGGTTGTCGCCGAGTATCTGAATGCCGTCCACGAGGTCCGCATGGGTGACGATCGGCGGCATATCGACGCCATTATCTTCAATTCCGCCCAGCGGCCCGAAGGGCGCAACATCGTTGTTCTCGGTGACGCGGCAACGGTCGAGCCGATCGCAGGCGCCGCGGCGCCCTCGGCTTCGGGACCCGTTGCCCCAAGCCTGGGCCTCTTTTTGTTGGAAACGCCGGCCGCACCAGGGCTACGTATCGACCCCGCGACGATCACGATTGCCACAGTAATAAGCGCTGAGATCGGCCTCGATGATCCTGAACCGCTCGGGTTGTACCTCGACCCGCCTTTTTGAAACAGTGTGAGCATCTCAGCTGCGATGTCGTCGTGTTACGACAGTCCGCATTCTCCCGCGCTGTTAACTCGGCCTGCCAAGGTCTTTCAAGGGGGGTAGTATCAACCCCTGCTAATCTCTCATCGGCGCAATCGTACATCCTTCAAGAGTGATATATATGCATACAGGATTATTGAATTCCCTACTCGAGCTTGCTCATGCAACTTCAGAAAACTTGGCCTTCGCGCATAGGGAAGATGTGAACGTTAGTTACGGCGAGGAAACGATCACCGAATCAAACTTATTGGAGTTGCGACGGCGGCACCCCGCCATCATCACTTTGCACACGTTCGGAAAGAAGAAGGAGGCTAAGACCGGTGCGGACTGGGAGTGGCATATTATCGGTCGCGCAAGATCTTTTGGAATGCGGGTTCAGGCCAAGCGTCTTCAGCAGGACAATGTCCTAAAAATCCCACATATGGTCAAATCAACCAAGGCCGAGCAAATCAATCTGTTGATCGACGATGCCAAAACGCAGGGCTTGATGCCAGTCTACTGCTTCTATGCGACAGAGGCGCAGCGCGCCAAATGGAAAGCAAGTAGCGCGGCGGGCGGATTAAGCCCCTTTGAGTTTGGCTGTCTGCTAGCCAGTGCTCATAAGGTCAAAGCAAAAATGCCCAAAACGTTGAGTGTAATAGAGTCGGATTGCGTGCCGTGGCATTATTTAGTGGACCGTCGGCGATTTAGGCGTCTGTCAGGGAGTGGCGCCATCGGCATTTCACGTGCCCTCGGTTTTCTGGCTGCCGAAGGACTTATCGAACTTCCGGTCCCGGAAGTGACGGCAGATGGGAATGGAGATATCGGCTTTCCGACGATCGACGAACTCAACGATCCCAGAGTTACGCTGAAAGGGCGTGAAGGTATCGTTGCGCGCGACGGTGGTTCAGCTGGCCCAGTCCCATCAGCAGACCATTACCGCGAGCGTGGGATCAGCAAGCTTGTCGAAATCGATGTACGCGAATTCCCGCTCCCGCATGATCCTCTGGGCGCACAATCGGAAACCAGACGCCAAACATAGACGACGTTGCCGCTCGGCGGGTTCAAGCAAAAATGATCGTTCAACTCACGGCCGTTCAACGTCCTGAGTTGGTCGATTGCTACCAGAAGCGAACGCGGGGTCGCGGGACTTCCCTGCCGTTTCAGGGTGATGTGTTAATGGCAGGTGCCGCCAAGAGCGGACGTCCAGCATCTTGTCTACCGGCCACCAGAGAGCGACAGAGGCTGGCTATCAGCGGTAATACAGGTTTCAGGCATTGCGTCCGTGGCGGCGCGGTTTCGCCACATTCTGTTACTTTATGTCCTCCAATCAGTGCCTATTTTTGTGACCCAACACGCTACCGCGCGATCGGATCAGCGGAGTAAAGCGGCCAGACCGCTACCGGGCTGGGCTGCGTGTAAGAACTCCGCTCGCGAAAACGGCGGCGGGAAGCCCGAGATCTTGCTCCGCTTGATCATGGCAGACAGAATGGATGCCGTTTGCCGCGCCTGGGCACCGGTGCCTAACCTCATGGTTGTAAGCAGATCGATCGCGCGCTGGCGCAGGATGAGCCGTCGCTTCGCATCTTCGGCTGCGGTGCGCACGTCATGGCTGCTATCCTCGAGCAGCGACAGCGGTGGTGCGCGCCCGAGAACAAGCGGCGCGCAAATGCATGCGATCCGCCGCACATTGGGCTCAGCGTCAGTCAGACCGCCCACGACGGCCGCGATAAGATCAGATTCGTACGGGCCGCGCTCAGGGGCGAGGGCGACCAGCAGGCACTTCGCAGGCCAGGTGCGCGCATTGCCAAAGATGACGGCACGGCCGCCTTCAAACGTACCGTTCGTCAAGGTGTCGCAGAATTTCGGCAATTCAGACGAGCCGGGCTCGAACAGACGGCAGAGCGATCCCAACGCGTCAGTGGCAAGCGTGCGGTCGACCGCCGAGATCGCATGGATCGCCGACAGGGCACGGCAATGTTCGAATTCACTGACCGGATAGGCATCGCTTAACAGCTGGTCATGGGCAGTCCCCGTCTGCTGCGCTGCGTAGCGATAAAAACCGGGCAAGTGACGCAGGGCGAGGGTCGCGTCGGTCTCAACAGCACCTTTCGCCATGGCCCGCCAGGCAGAACTCTCGGGCCGGGCCACGGCGCCCCAAAAGGCGATCTCGGCCTTGAAGAAGTGATTTGTGTGTGCGTGTAATTTGGCCAGCACGGCTGCATCGGCTTCAGGATCGTTCAATCCCAGCAAAAGCCCGATCACCCAGCGCTCATCAGAAGGGCGGCTTGCGAGCGCCGGGATCAGTTCGGTCCGCACCGCCGCCGCACCTGCCCGGCGCGAGACAAGATAATCGACGACGCGGTATAGCGGCTGGCTCTCGCTGAACAGCGCGGGAAGACGCTCAATGGCGTCTGAGATGAAGGCGTCACCGGGTATGCGCTGCGCCAGCCAGAAAGCCTCGTTGATCGCCGAAGGATCGTTTCGGTCGAGTAGGCTCTCGATCCGGATCCGTGCCCACTCCTGATCACGCTCCGCGATCATCCTTACCGCTTCGAGCCGACCGGGCTCATCGGACTCTTGGTCGGCGTTCGCGATTGTCTCCATTTCCGTGCGGATCGACGGAAGGTCGACGAGACCTGTTTCGCGAACGACATTCCATCGCAGGGTCGCGTTTTGCTGGGAAAGCTGCAGACGCATCAGCGCCGATGCGGTCTCCGGCCCCAAATAGCGCAGAATTGTTTCTGCGGCTTCGAACTCGGGATCATTCCATAGACCGGCATTCGCGACTCGCCGTTTGGCGACGGTGTAAATGCGTTCCGCGAGCCCTGGCGGCATCAGTGTATTGAGGCGGGCAATGCGCGCGGGATTTTCGATTTCGGCAAAGAAATCGAGCAGACGTGCGGCGATGAGATCGTCGCGCTGGTCTGGGATCATAGCTTCGGCGAGCCGCATCGCGGCCCATACGACGTCTGCATCTGTGAGAAAGTCCGACCGTTTGCCGAGGACGAATGCGAAATTGCAGCCGGTCTCGTCACCCGCCTTGATCGCGGCAATCACGGCGGCGCGCGCGCTTTCACGGCCGGGTTCGAGGAGCGGCGCGATCCAGCGCTCAGTATCGACGCTCAGGAGACCTTGGGGAACGCTCGCCGCCAGGGCTACGACGAGATCGGGGCGCCACCGGCATACCGCGGTCCACGCCGGCAAGGCCGCCATGCTATGCGGATCGATACACCAGTTCGACAGCTCCTCGTCGAACCGTCTGTCCTCGAAGGCGCCGATGCAGCTAGCGAGCCAGTACCGGGCGTGGAGGTTCGACCCGTAGCGCTGGACGAGCACCGCTCCATGCTTGGCCCAGATCGTGCGTCCATCGGGCAGATGGATCAGCAAGGAGAGGAGGTGGGCGGGTCCCGGATCGCGATCGACCTCGCGATCGAAATAGCCGGACGCCCAATTCGGCGAGGCAAGCGCGCTGGCCTTTATGGCGCTCCAAGCAGCCTTGGACAGAGCATGTTCGGGTGTTTGAGGAGACGCCAAGTCGGCACCGCGTTGGATCGTCGCAAGCAGCTCTAGTCTAGACGGGTCGGGCAAGGTCGCGAGCATCAGGCACCCGCAGCGTTTGGCATCGCTCTCGCTCGCGTCCAGAAACCTCGTGATCGCCTCGGAGGAAACCTGCCCGGCCTCGGCGAAGCCGTTGACGCAGGCGACAACATCGAATGACCGTCCGGGGTCTGCCAACGCCAAGCGGGTCAGCAAAGCGGGCACGAGCGCATCCAGAAGTTTGCTCCCGCCCGTCGGCAGGAGGTGGCGGTAGAGATCGTCGTGAAATTGCCAGAGGTTCGGATCATCATCCCATGCGGCAAGCAGTTGCGGTATCTTCGTTTCGTTCGCGGTGCGCGCCAGCAGCCAGAGCGTGTCCATCAGCGCATAATTGGCGGGCGGCGGCAGAAGCTCGTCGCCGGAGCGATAGCCTGCGATCCGCGTCAGTGTGCGGGCCAGCTCGGCCGTCGGCACCTCACCTCGAGAGAGGTGCTCGGCGATCGCCCAGTCGCGGAGCCGATCATGGGCGAAGATGAGGGCGTCGTCGGCATCGTAACTCAGCCAGCCGGTTCGAACGAGCAGATCGACATGCCCGGGCGACCAGTCACCGCCAAGCGCGGTGACACAGAGCGGTGCGCTGTCCAGGGCTTGCCCGCCGATCGCGCCGATCAGCCGCCGGCAGCCGTGTAGACCGTCGGCTTTGCCACGGGTCCGGGCACGCTCAGCGAAGGCATCGAATAGATCATATTCGCTGTTCGCGACCCACCCCGCGCTGGCCGGAGCGAGGCTGGCATAAAGACTCGCCAGCACAGGCCGGCTGATCCAACGCCGCGCATCGCTCGGTATGCTGGCCCAGGAGAGACCGTAGGATAGCAGCAGCGCGCGCAGTTCCGCTTGGCTGAAGTCGCCCAGCCGCACGGGCAGCGCGGTGGAAATCTCGCGTGCGGCGGCCGATTCCTCGGTCGAACAAGCGACGATCACCCGCATGCCCGCCGCCGCCCAGTCGAACTGGAGCAGGTTTGCACGAAGGTCGTGATCGCGGGGCAACTGGTCGATCAGCACTACGATAGCAGGCGGCTGGTCACGACCGAGTACATTGGCGACGTCGCTTGCCAACCTGTGGAATTGGGTGTCGTCGCTGCGCTGGAGGATTTGGCGCCAAAGTTGGTCGACGATCTGATCACGACATGCCTCGACGCTGGCTGGCCGATCGAGCCAGACGGCGATAGCGCCGTCGCGATTTGCCTTCAGCGCACAGCCGGCGAGCGTCTAGGTCTTGCCCGAGCCCGAGGGCGCTTCGACCAGGATCGTCGATGCATCAGGCAAGACCAGTGGCCCGCGAACGTCTCGGTGTTCATCATAGCCGCGACGATCGAGCGTACGGCGCAGTTGCTCGGTTGCGCGGCGGTCAAATTCGAGGATCGGTGACAGGACGGATGGGGTGAGCCCTGCCGCTTCGAGAAACGCATCGGCGTGGACGGTCGTCCCGGCGTCCTGGCTCATCTCGCCGATGAAGCGGAAGAGCGCGTTGAACGCGCCCTCAGCGAGGCGCTCGCTACTTGTAGCGCGAAGCAACACCTGAAATATGCGCTTTCTCACATCCTCTTGTCGGACAGCTTCATCGATCTGTACGCGCGCGAGTAGCGCAACGACACTTTCCTCGGTCAAATCCCCAAGCGACGGTTTGATCGAACAGATGCGTTTGGTGATTTCGGTGACGAGGCTGGCATAGCTTTGGTTGATGCGCCCCACCCTTAGCCAATCGGTCCCGGCGTCACCACGCGGCTGGGCGAGAAAGGCGCGAAGCACGGCGCCGTTCTGTAAAATGCCCGAGGTGACGAAGAGCGGCCGGACTTCGTCGCCTGCCGAAACGAGCGCAGCCCGCAGCAGTGTCGGCAGCACATTAAACAGGATGTCATGGTTCGACCAGGGCCGACGACCCCGAGTCTTATATTGGACAATACGCGCCTCGCCGGCGAGGTTGGTCGCATCGGCATAGGCTGGCTCGAGCCGCAGGATCGCCTCGCTCGCGCCGTGCCCGAGAGTTGCGGTTAGACCGGAATCGATCGTGTTCAGAAATTGATAGACGAACCCTGCGATTGCAAAGCTGCCGCCACTTGTCCCCCTCATGCCTTGCCTCCGCCCATTACAGCTGAAGATAGCCGAGGTCCGGAATACGATCCACGTCGTGCGGGGATCTCACCGCCGCTTCGATTTAGGGAATGGCAATCGGAATGCCGAGCGCTCCTTTCTTGGTAATGGGCGGCACAGCGCAGGCTCAGATAGCGGATTAGCAGTTCCCTCCGGTCTCCAATGACGATCAAGGTGGGGAGCGTGAAATTCACACGACCACCTTGGCGGAATCGATCCGATCGCCGATAATATAACCATGATTGATGTACGTTGGACTGGCCGGGAGGGCGAGAAAGTTTTCAGTCTTTTGTGTAGTCGTCGTCAGGTGACCTGCAACAAGGCGGAAGAAGATGATCGGGGGTGGGATTTTATTATCAACTTCCCGCCCCCTCCAATCGTAAAGGTGCCGATCGATCAACGCTCGGTCGGTGCCACCGCGCTCGTCCAGATCAAGGCGACCCATGTCGAGGCGCAACGCTGGTCGATCAGTTTGAAAAATGCGCTCAGCCTAGCCCACTCGCCGCTTCCCGCTTTTATCGTATGCGTCGGGATCGGCCCGAACGGCGAGGAGACGTTTCGTGCAATCCACCTCTGGAACCTGGAGATCGCTCGCATTCTGAAAGCCGCGCGCCAGGCACACGTCGAGAAGGATGAAGCGATAAACCGTCGGACGATTTCGTTCGACTTTGACGAGCAGACAACGCGCCCCGACGTGCTTGGTTGGATGCGGACGCAAGTCGATGAGATTGGCGAAACACGTTATGCCGCCGCAAAGCAACTCCTCGTTGATACGCTCGGTTTCGATGAGGGGCACGGCGTCGGGCACGTCACCTTTAGTACAGCATCCCCAGACGCGCTCGCCGACCTTCAACTCGGTATCCTTACAAGGCTCGACATTGATCGCTTCAGCTACACGCCGCGGCGCTTTGGGATCGATAGCCCCGAACCGGAGACGGTCATCGAAGGCGGCACCCTCGAGATAATCCCGCAGGGGCGACACGGAACCGTCCGGCTGCGCGCCGCCAACGGCGAACAGGAGTTTCTACCGGCCGAGGTCTTCTCTGCAGCGCTACCGGGCACGCGGCGCCTCAAAGGGCGGATTAAGGCTGACTGGCTCGACATGGTCATCAAGCCGCAAGGCCGGACAAGCGCCAAGTGTCGGCTGCTTAGTGATAAAGTTTCGTCGCTCGAAAGCATTGCCGGCTATGCGTTGCTGCGTCAGTCATCGCGGGCGAACCGACTACTGATCAGCGTAAAGACCAAAGGCCCCTATGGCGACTTGGGCTTTCTCAACATGAAGCCCAATAGGGATGAGGGCTGGTCGCAGCTCTATTTTATCACCCAGGCGCTGCGCGCGCTGGTGACCTACGAAAACGCGGATCCTTTGCATACGTCACTGGAAGCGATCAATGCGCAGTTCGTGCCACTCTCCGTCGTCGATGCACTGGTGGCGAGCCGGGCACTGCGCCTTGAATTCACGCCGGTCGAGACCCGCGCCGGCGAGATCGGCGCCTTCCTTGCTTACACCTCTGTTGCATTCGGCGACCATGAGGTGGGGGCGGTAGCCTCTAGGCCGGTGGTTACAGACCGGATGATCGGTTCACGTCGTCACATCGATTTCGGACCGGCGACCATCCACCATGCGTCGGTGAATGACGGGTGCGCGGTTAACATGCGCGAACGGTATCTCAATCTGCTTGACGAAATGTCCGAAACGCTCGACGTGCTCGCCTTCGGCGACCTGCAGCGCTCGGCGTCTCGCGAGGAAGAGCGCGAGCTTGTGATCGATACACCGCGCCAGACGCCTCGCCGTCTTCTGACGGCGTCCGCGTGACGATGCCGCTTCGCCTGCTGCGGCCGCGCTACCCATCGGTCACCGATACCGCAGGGTATTTCCACATTCAGGTAGCACATCGGCGCCATGCGATCGAGCTCGCTCGAGGTGCGATCGCCGCCTGGCGGCTGCACAAATCGAATTCGACACAAGCCGTCATCGCGCTTTCGGCCAGTTTGGATCGTTGAACGAGCAATTCTGGTCGTGGGTGGAAGTGGATACGGCTAAGTCCAGATTTTGGCCGGATGCAGATTTCTGGTGGCCTAGTGGGTGCTCATCTCCAGAGTGACCGCGATTACGCTATTTTAACGCCTCTGTTTCGACTAAAAAGTCGCTGAGTTCACGGAACCCTGGATCAGTCCGGTCCATTCGGTTCAGATCACTTATCCATGTCGACAAACTGGACCTAATATCGTTGATCAGCCCCCAATCACCCTCGCCAGTTGTTAGCACGCTTTTCGAAGTCGATCTTCTTCCATTCCTCTTTCCAGAGCGTAAGATATTTTACGTCACTGGACGAGGGTTCAGGATCACATTTCTCCACATATACGACACACGGCATGATGACAGCGTCTCCGATGAGAAGCGCCTCTCCTTGCTCAAGCGCAGGCATACCCTCGGTCAGATTGCCAAGGGTATCTGGTAACAGTCGGCGGACATAGCTTTGGTCGTCGGGATTCGTAAGACGCATCGCCAGGAAGTTGGAGCATTGCGAAAAAATAGTCTCTGAAATTTCAGATGGTCTCTGGCTCGAAATTAGAAGGCTAATGCCATACTTTCGGCCTTCTTTGGCTATGCGTTCTATTGCAGCCAGTGACGCCTTATAGCGGGAAAGACCGCTCTTCGGCGCGTATTTGTGGGCTTCCTCATAAACCATCAGAAATGGCTGCTCCGTTGTGCTTTCGCCGCGGCGCGCAAAGTAGCAAAAATCAAACATCAATCGGGAAATAAGCGATATAGTGATACTGAGAAGTTCAAACGGAATGCCACTCAGGTCAATAATTGTGATATTCGACTCACATCCCGCTTTATAGCCGGTAAACTGTTCTAGCACTTGCTCAAGAGTCGCAGCCTTGGCCTTTACTCCAAATATGAAATTAAGCCTCGAGTTTGAGATCTTTGAACGTACTCTTCGTTCAAACTTGTCAATGCTCCCGTCTGCATACGGCCCCTTCTTGTTGCCGGTAGCCTTCCCGGCAAACTCAAATATATTCGTGCAATACTGAGTTAATTGATCATCATTGTCTTTGAATTCGACTGCTCCGCCTTCCTTAAGTTTGATCGACAAGGAATTCTCACTGTCAATCCGTTCACGTGTCAAGTTTTGAAACGCATTGGCGATATGATCGACGTCGTAAGGTAAGGGACTATCGAAATTAACTTTGTCAACATCGGGATTAGCAATCCGTTTGGCAATTGTGACTACCGAACGCAACAGAGATTCTTGATTGTAATTGTTGTTGTCTCCCGACTCCAGGAACATATCCTCCATCTCGTCTTCGTTGAGAAGCCAATAAGGAAGGACGAGATCATCGACCGTGATGACATTCGCCTTGGGAAATGCCGTAGCATATTCAGAATGGAGATCGAATATCAAGATATGGGAGTTGTTGAGACCCGTGTATTCGCCGGTTTTGGCAGATATTGCTTTTTGCAGAACTGACGACACACTCGATGATTTTCCCGATCCCGAAGCACCGACAACGGCAATGTGTTTGTTGAAGAATCGGTCGCCATGAACAGGCACGACGATATCACGTTGCCGAGTCAGTGACGAAAAGCAAAAGCGGTCTTTAGCCGCATAGCAGTCTGCATAGATAGCTGCGATTTCCGCTTTCGTCGCCGGAACGACCTTCTTTGGCGGAATTGCGAGTTCGTCACCGCCGCGATTGAACTTTCCGTCTTTAAGGGTCCCAAGAGGATATGCTTCAATCATATAGACGCGCTTATAGTCACCACTTCCGTCGACTTTTACCTCTTTCATTTCAATTGAAAAACTCTCGATAATGCATATGAGGGACACGTTCTCATTGTCTGAGACTTTGAGAAAGGACCCAACCCGCAGAGACTCCCCCGCCATCTGGAAGTTCAAAAGATCATCGACAGCCACTCGAACTTTATTGGGATAAACGGCAACAACCTCAGCATTGGCAATTTCTTTGGTCATTGTTCGTCCTCAGATAATCGTCTTGATTGTGGGAATAGCGCTAATGGGGATCGAATACAGCCGACTCTTCGGACCCGGCAGCGCCATAGAGGCAGGCCGTCCAAGGAAAAAGTCGTAGATTTGGCACAACTTCCGTCCCACCCCATCGAGGACCTCCAGCAACTGGTCAACATCGTCGACAAAACGAATTTCGATTTGGTGTTCTTGGGTCTGCTGGCTATGAACGTGATCGATGCGGAATGGCGATCCGCGATATGGGAAACCATCTACGAAGATGGTTCCGGTATCGAAAAGCTCGTTCTTCACTTCGATGATCAGTTTTTTATCCGCGCCGCGTAGTAGGATGAACGGCGCGTAGCGCTCCGAATTCTGGATGCGGCGCTTCTTAGACGAACTCCAGTTGTTGCCGATTGCCCTGAGTTGGTCGCAGACAACCGAACCGTCAGTTGCCGCATCGCATTCAATGATGAAAGCACGGACGATTCCCGCGCCGTTCGTGGGCGAGAAGTATAAGCGTTTCATATGCTTCGCATACTCGCTTGCATCCTTCTCTCGGAGTAGCCAATGATTATGGACGGCTTGGGTACCTTTGAGCAGTTCCTGCAGGACACGACGGGTAGTCTTGCGGTCGTTGTGATCTTTTTTCGTCGCAAGTGTGGCGATGTAATCGAAGGCTAATGGATAGTGAAAGCCTTCGGCCTCAAACGCCGTGATATTTTGGTTTTTCCGTATTGCCTCGATGACGATGTTACGATGCTCGGAGAATCCCTTCGAGATTTCTATTTTGAATCTCTTGCAGAATTCCTCAATTAGTCCATCTGAAGCAGCCATGCCGTCAAGTAAGGACTTCTTTTCGTAAGATTTCGCACCGTCAGCGGCCTTCACTTCCTTCCGGTATTCCATTAACGATTTGAAACGCTCGACGGAAAGTTCCCTAATATCGATCTTAACGTCCGAGAAGTGCCCGTATAGCAGGTAATTTCGGCCTGGGCGCTGTGCTTCTTGGAGCCCGTTAAAATGAACAAAGAGCTTATGCAGAGGATCGCGTAGCACCGAGTCTGTAAGGTTCTGCTCAGCGTAGTATTTTACCTGGCCGTAAATGACCCCTTCGTCGGTGTAGCGGTCGAAGTCTTCAATGCCCTCAATGACGATGCTCTCGTCCAGGCCCGCGTTCAGGATTCCGAGTAACGCTGCATCGAGCTGGTAAAAATACCCTCTGATCGAAGCAGTCGCTTCGCGTTTTTTGTCAACCTCCAGCATCCCAGCCTCCGAATGATTCCCTGATTGACATAATAGGGGAGCGCAAGCGAAAAGTGCGGGCGAGCGCATTTGTGACGACGGGATAATTCAGCGAGAATTTGATGAACGACTTAGCGGATTAAACTTGTGATCGTCGACGTTGGGTAGAGTTATGACGTGCCTCCCGTAAGTCGAAGCGTTCTGCGCTGGAATTCTCGATTCTGTTCCCAGCTAATCGGCGGGTGTTGAGCGGCATCGTTTTCGTCAACCGCAACGGGCCGCGCTGGTGCTATGCACCGAAGGCGTATGGCCCCTACAAGCCGCTCTACAACCGGTGCAAGCGGTGGGGCGTTAAGGGTGTCTTCGTCCGCATAATGGAGGGGCTGGCTGCCGCGAGCGCCACGCCCAAGACGATCATGATCGACGCGACTTACCTGAAAGCACGCCGTACGGCACCGAGTCTGCGGGTTAAAAAGGTGCCCTGGGCGCCTCACCGGACGCAGCAAAGGGGGCATGAACACCAAACTGCACGCCATCACCGATGCAGAAGGTAGACCGCTCAGCTTCTTCATGACCGCTGGCCAAGTCAGCGACTACACTGGCGCTGCCGCGTTACTCGACGATCTACCCCCGGCGCAGTAGATGCTGGGCGACCACGGCTACGACGCAGACTGGTACAGAGACGCCCTTCAGGCAAAGGGCATAACGCCCTGCATTCCGGCACGAAAATCCCGGATCATCCCCGTCAAATACGACAAGCGCCGCTACCGAAGCCGGAGCCGTATCGAGATTAATGTTCGGTCGTCTGAAGGACTGGCGCCGCTTTGCCACACGCTACGATCGATGCCCAACCGTCATCTTCTCCGCTGTCGCCCTCGCCGCCAACGTTATCTTCCGGCTATGATCAACGAGTCCTGACCCTACCCTCCGCTTCGCGGTGCCGCCTGCGAAGACGCAGATGGTGACGCACGCCGGTAAATGGCGCAAGGCCGACAGAGTGCCACCGGCCGCGGGCCAAACACAGACTTCGACATAGATTTAAGATCTCGGCTCAAGCGTGCTCCTGCAAAGCGGTTCACCGGCGCCAGCGTTGATTAGCCGACGACGGACCTTGTTGGCCATACGGAATGCCGCGTTGTCGGCTATAATTGAGCCCGCTTTGCCAGCGACTAACGCGTTCTCAAACAGCGGCATCCGATATCCCGTAGTTGTGAGCACCGACCGCGTGCTGCATGGTGTCTGCAAGACCGACCGTGGGACGACACCCCCGACTGGCGAAATCGTGGGGGATGTACAATGACCGACTTCCGCTTCCTGCACGCCGCCGACATCCACCTCGACAGTCCGTTGCACGGGCTCTCCCGCTACGAGGGGCTCCCGGAGCAAGACATCCGGGGCGCAACGCGCGCCGCGTTCGACAACCTTGTGCGTACCGCCATCGACGAGGCGGTGGATTTCGTTCTGATCGCCGGCGATCTGTTCGACGGCGAATGGCGTGACATGGGTACCGGCCTCTACTTCGCCCGCGCGATCGGAAGGCTCGATCAGGACGGTATCCCTGTCTTCCTCCTAGCCGGCAATCACGATGCGGAATCGGTCATCACGCGGAGCATACCGTGGCCGCCGAACGTGCGGCTGTTCGGCACGAAGAGGCCGGAGACCCATACGCTCGCGGATCTGAGGGTAGCGATCCACGGCCAGAGCTTCCCGACGCCCGCCGTCACCGACAACCTGGTGCTCTCCTATCCCGAGGCCGTCCCACACCATTTCAATATCGGCATGCTGCATACCGCGCTGGCGGGCAGGCAGGGACACGCGGCCTACGCCCCATGCAGCCTCGATGACTTGAGGTCCAAGCGCTACGACTACTGGGCGCTCGGGCATGTCCACGAGTATGAAATCGTCTGCGAGGAGCCCCACGTCGTGTTCCCGGGCAACACACAGGGGCGCACGATACGCGAGACTGGGGCAAAGGGCGCGGTGATCGTCACCGTGGAGGATGCGCGGGTCACTGCGGTGGAGCGCGTCGAGCTCGACGTGCTGAGATGGGCCGTGGTCGAGGTCGACTGCACCGACGCTACGGCCGATGCGGTGTCGGCGCTAATGCGCGCCGCGCTGCTGGCGGCATGGCGGAACAGCGCCTCGGGTCTTCCCTTGGTGGCCCGCGTGGCGCTCACGGGTCGAACCTCCGACGCGGGCTCGATGCACGATCGCGGGGGCTCGCTTCGCGACGACGCCCGCGCGGTCGCCGCGTCCATCTCGCCCGATCTCTTTATCGAGAAGGTAAAGGTGTTAGTTGCCCCCGACAGCCAGACTCAAGACGTCGTCATCGGGGACGATCTCGCCGCGCTGATAGCGCGAGCGCCGACCGACACGGCGCTCGCCGAGCTGCTCGCGGACGATCTCGGCCCATTTCTCCTGGCGGCGCAGACGTCGCTTGGATCAGACGAGGACGGCGAGCTGCGCAACGCGGCCTCCACCGGCGAGTGGGGTTCCGTTCTCCGCACCGCGACGCTCGCGCTGAGTTCGCGCCTCACGAGCGAGGCCTAGCATGCGTTTCGCCAGCCTCGTCCTCGAACGCTACGGCCACTTCGAGGGCTGCGAACTCACCTTCCGACCCGGCGAGCCCGACCTGCACGTCGTCTACGGTGCGAACGAGGCGGGCAAGACCACCTCAATGGCTGCCGTGTCCGATCTGCTCTTCGGTTTCCCGACCCGCTCCCCCTACAACTTCCGCTACGACTACTCCCTCCTGCGCGTTGGCGCACTGCTCGAGGATGACGGCGGGACGCTCGCCTGCCGCCGCAAAAAGGGCACCAGCGGCACGCTGCTTGGCCCGGACGACCGAGCACTCGACGAGGGCACCCTGCGGGCGATGCTGCGCGGCCAGACGCGCGAGACCTTCGGCCTGTCCTTTAGTCTCGACCAGGATGGTCTACGCGCAGGCGGCAGGGCCATGGTCGAGGCGCGCAACGACCTCGGGCGCGCTCTGTTCGCGGCAGGCTCCGGCCTGACCGGCGTGTCGGACGAGCTTTCGCGCATCGAGGAGGACGCGGACGCGATCTGGGGGCCGCGCGCGTCGAGCAAGCGGTCGTTCACCATCGCTCAGCGCGAGCTCGAGACGCAGACGCGTGCCGTCCGGGACCAGTCGCTGCGGCCGAAAACGTGGCTCGACTCACGCGCGGCGGTGGCGGTCGCCCAAGCCAATCTCGACGACGCGCAACGACGGCGGGACGAGACCCTCGCCGAAGTAAGTCGCGTGGAGCGCACACGCCGCATCGCGCCGTCGGCGCGACTCCTCGCGGACCAGCTCACCTCGCTGTCGGGTTACGCGGAGACCGTCGACGTCGCGCCTCAGCGCGAGGACGCAGCGGAGACGACGATGGCTGAGATCGACCGCGCCACGCTGGCGAAGGCGATAGCCGTCAAGCTGGCCGACGAGGCGACCGAACGCATGCAGGCTCTCGTGCCGGATCCGACCGTGCTCGCGCAAGCTGATCGGATCGACGAGCTAGGTGCGACGGCCGGCGCGGTCGCCAAGGCGCGGCAGGACATGGTCCGCCTCGCGGCGGAGCACGCCACCGGAAACGGTCTCGTCGCCCGGCTCAAGGAGGAGGTCAGCGCGGAGGAGCCGCCGCCCAGGATCGTCAGCTCCAGATTACGCGAGCTGGCGCTCGCCCATGTGCAGGACGTCTCGGCGCTCGACCAGATCGCGGAGAGTGAGGAGGACCTTGCCCAGCGCCGCAGGACCATGTCGGAGAGCGTCGACGAGACGCCGAAGACGGTAAAACTTGCCGCGGTCGTCGTAGCGGTCGACGCCGCCCGGGCGCTCGGGGTGGACGCGGACGCCAGATGCGACACAGCGGAGCGGACGGCCGGACTCGCCGCCACGGCGGTCGAACAGGCGATCGCGCGTCTGGCGCCCTGGAGCGGCGACATTCTGCGCCTTCTGGCTCTTCCACGGATTGCCGCCAGCGAGATCGAGGCGGCACGCACGACGCTCGCGGATGTAGCCGCAACGCACACGCGCGAAACCGCGCTCGCCATGCGGGCGCGCGAGGAAGCGGCCGCCCTCGAACTGCAGATGAAGCAACTCTCGTCGGGTCCCGCCATTTCGGCCGACGAGATCGTCGCCTCGCGGATTCAGCGTGACGCCCGCTGGCAGCCGATCCGCGACCATGTCCTCAGGCAAATCGCCCTTGACGCCCCAGATGATGCAGTCGCCACCTTCGAGGCGACGGTCGCCGGGGCGGACGAACGCGGCGACCTTCGGTTCGCCGCAGCAGACGAATCAAGCAGGCTGGCAGACATGAGCCAGCGCACCGCGAAACTGCTGCTCGATGCCGAACAGGCGGAGGCCCGTGCCGCGGCCGCGACCGGCCAAGGCAGGACGTTCCGTGCTGACTGGATGGCGCGACTTGCCTGCGCCGGCTACGCCGAGATGGAGCCTGAGCAGCTCACCAACTGGCTGATCGACCGCGACGCGGCCGAGGCGGCGCACGCGACCGCGACTTCGCTCGAGGATGAAGCCGCGGCCAGCCGCAAGCGGCGCGCGGGTGTGCGTGCCGCGCTCGTCGCGAGTCTCCCTGTGGACGTTGCGGAAAACGACGCCACCGAACTCGCACCCGTCCTCGTCCGTGCCGAGCGGCTCCGCTTCGATGGCGAGGCGGCAGAGCAGACCGCCCGTCTCGGGAAGGCGGCGGCGGAACAGCTCAAGCAGGACGCAGACGCGCTCGCCCGACGCAGGAAGAGGCTCGAGGATGCGGCGACGGTCCGGGCCGCCGCCTGGCGGGACTTACTGGCAGATGCGCAGCTCGAGATGGACATTTCCGGCGCAATCGCCACGCTGGACGTCCTCGAGGAGCTTCGAGTGGCGCTGGCGGCGCAGAGAGAGCTTAAGGCCCGCATGGACGGAATGGCGCGCGACGCCGACGACCACGATGCGCGCGTCGCGTCGATCGCCGACGCGCTCGGCATCGACGCCTCCGGAAGCCCAGCCGAGCGCCTTAAGATCATGCGCGAACGGCTCACGGCCGCACGCGCGACCGCGAACGTGGTTGCGTCGATCGAAGAAACCTTGGCCCATCGCACTGCGGACGCCGCCGCCGAGGAAGCCAAGCTCGCGGTGGCGCTCGAATTGCTCGGCCCCCTTATGGAGGAGACCGCCTCGATCGATACGGCCGAGCTCGGCGCGGCTATCCAAAGGTCGCGGGACGCGCGCGCACTGCGCACCGCCATCGCGGCGACGGAGACGGCGATCAAGTCGGCTGGCGACGGCAAAAGTCTCGAGGAGCTGCTGGCGGCGCAGGAGGGTGTCGATTCCGACAGTCTGGCTGGGCGTACGCAGACCCTATCTACCGAGCTAGCCACCCTCAACGGTGAGGTCGCCGCCGCCGCGGCCGCGCACGGGGACGCGCGGACAGCCTTCGCCGGCCTTGAGACGACCGGCGCTTCGGCGGTGGACGCGGCCACCGACGCCGGCCAGGCGCGGTCGGAGCTGGGTGTGCTCACGGAGCAGTACATCCTCAAGCGCGCCCAAGCGGTGACGCTGCGCTGGGCGATCGAGCAGTACCGCGAGCGTCATCAGGACCCGATGCTGCTGCGCGCCAGCGAACTCTTCTCCTCGCTCACGATCGGGCGCTACTCGGCGCTACGCATCGACAACGACGGCACGACCCCCAGGCTACTCGGCCTGCGGGACGACGGCCGCACCGTGGTGGATGTGGGCGCGATGAGCGAAGGCACGACGGATCAGCTCTTTTTGGCGCTGCGCCTCGCCGCTGTTGAGCAGTCGGTCGCCTCTGGGATCCGGCTTCCGTTCCTAGCGGATGATCTTTTCGTCAACTTCGACGATGAGCGGTCCGAGGCCGGCTTCCGCGTCCTCGCCGAGCTGGCAAAATCTACGCAGGTTCTCTTCTTCACCCATCATCCGCATCTGGCGGCGATCGCCCGATCGGTCATCGGGGCGGACCTCCACTCGGAGTGCTCACTGGCTTGATGATCGCCCCACCCGGACTCCTTCCAGCATTCAAACCCGACTGGCTCGCCGCTAACTTGTTGAACGAGCGGCTGCGCTTCATCGACCCGACCGCGTTCATGCATCTGTCACGCGGCCTGACCTTCAACCCGCTGCGATCGGCCGAAGTGCTGGACGACGTCCTTGCTGCCCTTGACGAGAAGAATGGCTACGTATCCGAAGTGCAGGCCTGGGTTCGTGGGGGCGGGCTGCAGAACGGGCCGTGCCCCACCCGCCCATCGGGACGCATCGTCGCCGATGTCACGGAGACCATGAACGCGGAGCGTAAGGTGCTCCATGCGGCCGCGATCCTGAACGTGGAGCGGGAGGCCGGAATGGCGCCGGCGGTTTTCCTCAGCATGGTCTCCCCAACGCTCGACGTGGGGATGCGCGTCGAGCTACCGATGCGTGCCGTGCTCAAGGACAATCAGCCGCTCGAGGGAACGTACACGCTCTACCTGCACGTGCTCATGACTAGCGATGGCAGGGACCTCGTCTACTACGGCATTACCAAGCGGGGTTGGAGCTTGCGGTTCCAGGAACACACCCGCTCCGCAGTCGTCCGGAAGTCGCAGCGCCTGTTTGCGCGGACGCTGAGGGATCTGACCGCCGCCCGCGCTCGGGAACTCTACGGCGTGTCCGACGAGCGACCAAAGCTCCACGGTCTGATAACGACCATCTGCGCGACAGGCCTGTCTCATCGGGAGGCGCTCGACGCCGAGGAGGCAATGGTCGAGAAGTACAGCCTCGCTTCGAAGCACCCGAACGGCCTGAACATGATACCAGGCGGCGCCGCAGGTCTGCGCGCGGCGCAACGATTTAAGGGACAGCACTAATGCGCCGCGACCAAGGTTTCCTCGTTCCGGTTGGCGGCCGTAAGCATCCTCTCAAAAATTCTTGACGATGTTCGGCATCGTAAATGATCGATGTTGGGGCTTTTCCAACCTGGGCAGATGGTACTGCCGACTGACGTTGTCGACTGCCAAAACACAGCGATGTCATAAGCAACTACGGTGTTCCATGAGAGCGGGAGGATCTTCGATTGCCGTTGAAGTTTGAAAATAGCTGGCGCTTCCGATCGCCAGGTCCCCTTCCGCTTGCAGCGGTCCATGATTTCGAGACCCTGCTGCACCGTGTCGTCGCACAAGGGCCCCAGTTTTCAATGCTGGAGCATTTTAAAAAGTTCTTCGCAGGGGCCAGCGGCACAGCCGCCCCCAGCAGCTCGTCGGTGGACTGGGCGATCTCCGATCTGAGGACCGTCATGAGGGGAGCGGCCGAAAATGCGCCACTGTTTATCGCCGCGTTCTACGATGCATGCGAAACCGCGCAGGTCACTCGACCGGATATCATGTTGCCGCCTGAAGATGTGGTGAATCACCTCCTCAGCGAGCATGCGGCCGGGTACACGCTACGCGGCGACACGTTGCTCACCGCCTCGGCGCAGCCGACGGTGGCAATAGTTCCCTCGGCGCCGTCGCTTGCAGAATCCGCCCAGCAGCTCATCCGATTATCACTGGCACAAGCTGACACATTTCTGGACCAAGACAAGCCTCGGCAGGCCGTTCAAGAGGTCTTGTGGCTGCTTGAGACGGTATCGACAGCATTTCAGGGTATGGCGAGCGACAGTGGTGCGACCATTCAGGGTAAATATTTCAACACGATAGTTGCCGATCTCCGGCGCGGTGGCAAGGGCAAGACAATCGAGCGAGTGGCAGAGTGGATAACGACTTTGCACGGCTATTTGTCATCACCGACGGGCGGCGGCGTACGGCATGGCACGCATCTCGTCGATGGCGACCAGCCCGATGCCGCCGAGGGACGTTTGTTCTGCAATCTTGCCCGAAGTTACATCGGCTTCCTGTTGGCCGAGCACGGTAGGCTGACCAAGCGTAATCAGGATGTCTGCGTCTAACGGGGCTCCGTGCGTCAATCGCGTCCGCCAGAAGCCCTAGCGAGATGTCTCCTCGTAGCGGCCTGCGAGGCGCCGCTGGCGCACAATACCATTGAACGCGGCGGTCACACCCTGTGCCCTGTCGAACTCGTTCTCCTGGCACGCCGCATCCCAATAAAGCTCGAGCGGCCAGCGTTCCGGGCAATGCAGTAACAGGCACCGAAGCGCCAGACGAACCTCCACGCCGTCCACGCGCGCGTCCGAGCAGCGGGCGCCCCCGCTCCGCAGGATATGAACCGATAGCGCGATGACGACGCGCTGGTGGCGAGCAAGCATCGCCATCGTTCAGCGAAAGTCGTGCGATTTGAAGCGGACGGCCTCTTCGGGATCCATGCCGTCGGCGTGCGGCGGCCAGTAGAAGTTCCGCGGCTCCGGCTTCCACCCCTCGTCGCCCCGGTCAGGCGATCCGGCATGCTTGGCCCCGTCGCCGCGGCCGGTCGGATGCGGGAATGACATCTCACCCGCACGGTGCAGAAGATCGCCGTGATCGATGATCCGATCGCAAATAACGTGGATCACATCTCCTTCCTTCTGCACCCTGCCCTTCATGCCGATCGTCGACGCGGACATGATGGTGCGGAGTTGTCGCTCGAACCGATCGGGCTACAGGATACCGTTCGTAATCCCCGTCTCGTCACTTCCACCAACGCCGCGTGCTCCGTTGGGGCAGGCCCGCGGTAAGGGTGCGTCGCCGCTTCTGAGCGCCGCCCAGACTCGCGCACGGGCGGCCGCGCATGCGCCGGTAGCGCCGCGATCTGGCTCTCGACATCGCCGCCTTCCGGCGCGTTAGTCCGCGCCCAGCGCGCACCGGGTCGCCAGCGGCCCTGGTCATCCCTGTTTGGAAGGGGCACGACGATGCGTATTGGATGGACTAAGGCCAGACATCTGCGGCTGCTCACATCGGATCAGACAGAGGGTAGCTTGTTAGAAATAAGCACGCTATTATCTAACAGGAAAGGAGCAGTCCGGTGATCGCAATGGCCGACAGAATCATGAAACGCATTCGCGGCAAGGGGCGCGGCTGGGTGTTCACGCCTAAGCACTTCATCGACTTTGGCTCGCGTGGCGCGGTCGATGTCGCGATTTCCCGTCTGGCACAATCCGGATCGATTCGTCGGCTGGGCCGGGGGCTTTACGATTATCCTCGCCACCATGACACACTAGGCGTCCTCAGTCCGGATACCGCGACCATAGCCAATGCGATAGCGACGCAAAGCGGTGACAAACTGGCGCCCACCGGTGCCGCGGCCGCCAATAGCCTCGGGCTTTCGACCCAGGTACCGGCAAGAACGAGCTATGCGACCAGCGGCCGTACACGTGTGGCCAAGGCCGCAGGCCGCACGGTGACGCTGCGACACAGCCGCGCACCGGTTCTTGATTCCGGCTCCGATACCGCCAACGCGGTGCTCCAGACACTTGCGCAGCTCGGTAAAGCCCACGTCGATGCGGACGTCATTCGGCGGCTCGCGACACAGGTCGACTCTCGAGCATTGAAGCAGTTGCTCCAGGCACGGCCTTCGATGCCGGGATGGATGGGTGATGTCATCCTCAAGATCGGTACCGCGCACCATGGATGATTTTGCGCGCCGTAGCGCCAGCGACCGCCGCGTTTTCATCGAAGAAGCCGCAGCGCAGCGCGACCTGACGCCGATCGTCATCGAGAAGGATTTCTGGGTTTGCTGGACGCTGAGACGCCTCGGCACCGCGCCTGATCTGGAAGGCCATGTCACTTTCAAAGGCGGCACATCGCTTTCGAAGGCTTACGCCATCATCCAGCGTTTCTCCGAGGATATCGACCTGACGATCCGGCGCACAGCGCCACTGCTCGATCAGGTTGCCTCACCGTTGGAAGCCGGCATCGGCTCCAACGAACGTCAGCGCCGAACCAAGGCACTAAAAGCTGCAGCGCAAACCTATGTCGCCACGATCGCAATGCCGGCGCTCGCCGCAGCGATCGAGACCCAACTCGGCAAAGAGGGATGGAGTATCGAGCTCGACCCCGAAGACAGGGACTGCCAGACGATCCTGTTCAACTATCCGCGTACAGGTGCCTATAACGCCGTCGGCTATGTCGAGCGCGATTACATCGCGGATGACGAAGCGGGTTACATCAAGCCCAGGATCAAACTGGAGTTCGGCGCGCGCGGTGATCCCGACCCGTTCGAAGATCGCGAAATTCGCCCCTACCTCGCCGAGCAGTTTCCGGATGCCCTCCTGGACTCCTCGACGTCGGTCGAGACGCTCAGCGTCGAGCGTACGTTTTGGGAGAAGGCGACCATCCTTCATGCGCTCCATCACAACGGAAAGATGCGCGATGGCTTGTCGCGTCATTATTACGACATGCTGATGCTCGATCGGGCAGGCATCACCACCCCGGCCCTCGCCGACCCCGCGCTCCTGGAGCAGGTCGTACGCAACAAGAGCGTGATGTTCGCCGATGCATCGGCGTCCTACGCAACGGCTACCCTCGGCACGTTGCGCCTTACGCCCTCCGACCGGATCCGGCAGGCACTCACCAGCGATTATGCGGCCATGGCGGACATGTTCATGGTCGAGCCCCCTTCCCTTACGGAACTGCTGGAAGGGTTGGCCGACCTCGAGCAACGCATCAACGAGGTCGGCTCGGCATCCTGAAGGCAGTTGCCTGCATCTAGTACAGGCAACTGCCTCTTGGCCCGCGCGGCTCGCGGAGCGGCAGATAGAGCAGGCGGAAATATTCTTCGGCAAGCGCGCGGGCAGTATCGGGCAGAAGCTTTTTCACGGTCCCCGTAAACGGACCTCCGAGAAAGAGTGGCTTGCCCGGCGCGCCCCTGGCGAGCGCCTGGAACTTGTCAAACATGAGCCGACCCAGCGTGCGGCCATTGTCGGTGCCGTAGAGATAGTCCTCTTGGTCTGGGCTTACCGTGATGCAGTCCCACTCGAGCTCGGCATAGGCGCGAGCCATCCGAACCATCACCATCGGACGGTTGAGCCTCTGACAGTAGTAATAATGGCTGTCGTTGCCGACCCGATCGCCCCGCCTGAACTCGGCATAGGGCAAGTCAGGCAGTGACCGACCGGAAACGACGGCACCGAACGGATTGCTCGGGGCCGTTTCATACCCAAATTCTCGTAAGCGGCGTTCAAAGTCTGCCGGGCTGGCAAGCGCGACGGCGGGCGGCAGTTCCGCATTGGCGTCGATCGCCGCTTTGAGGGCGGCATGTGTGCGAAACTGAAGGCCGCTGGCAATTGCCTCGGTCAGATGGGCAGAGCGGATCTCCGGCAGCTGGCTACGAAGCGCGGCCTTGGCCGCAGCCACATTGGCGTCGGATAAAATCATCAGGTGCATGGCTAACCGTCCTCATTCGAGTGGACCGTCTGACGCCGATTACGAGACGGCCCGAATGGGTCGGCTACGAAGCTAGTTTTTGCTCCCTTTGACCCGGCGACAGGTCTGGTGGGAGGGACCGCATCCCGAGTCTATCATGCCGCCGGGCAATGACAAGATAGTCAGCGTGATTATCCGGCGACCAGATCATCCAACAACTTCAGATAGAAGCTGGCCCAGACACGCCTCGCCAGAACTGCGTGCTATAATTATTCAGGTGTCGCGAGTAGCTGTCGATGGTCGCTTGAAAGCTTTCCGGGATCAGCGTTCTATCTTGGCCTGACTTCAAATATTCCTGAACCGATTGCTGACCCGACGACCTGAGATGTTCCCAAACGCGGTAGAGCTTCTCCTGAAGCTCATCTTCCTGTTTCGCACGAGTGGGTTTCCGTGCCGGAGCCGGCGAGATATAGTCCGGGCGAACGTCAACTTCATGCAGGAACGTGATACTACCGTGCGTCCAGTCGCCTTCGGCAGCGTCACGCCAACGGTAGTTGATCCGAACGCTCAGGTTTGGAGTGAAATGCCTTGGTGTCCAGATCGCGTCGTCGATCCAAAGAAGCTGTTGTTCACGCTCCTCTTCCTCCAGTCGACTCTTCATGTCGCGTACGGCGTAAATCAGGTCCATACCGGCCCGCCGGACATCGTCTGCTGTCTCAGAACGCTTCTTTGCTGCCTTGGCTTTATTATGAGCGACGATCGCCTGATCCAGCCGGTAGAGCCGCTGGGACACAAACAGGCCGCAGCTTGCGAGACGCAACGAGTGCAGTTCTCCGGATCTCGATTGCCACGCCGCTTCGTCTACGAGTCGCTCAAGCTCTCGAAGCTCGATGCTCTTCAACGCGTCGGCTTCGCCGCGTGAAATATACAGATTGCCCATATGGCCGCCTCAGAACCATTCCATGCCGAGCGCTCTGGCATGTTCATTGGGTCGCGCCCCCTGCAGGCTGTGCTCAAGAGCGTCAATTCCCTGCAGTGCGAGTGTCCGCGTGTCTTCCAGTGCCCCCTCTTGCGCCATTGCGCCGATTTTCTGCCTCGCCGCGTCGAAGGTCTCGCTGATCGCTGGATCCTGCGCAACGAACGCCTGGGCATTCGTCAGCATCGCTTTCGCATTGTGTGTACGCAGGCATAAATCGACTTCGTGAGCCCGCCCGATCATCGACCGCGCTGCGGCCAAGGGTTCGCGCAATGTCTCTGGAAACGGCATCGAAACTCCAACGCTGGTCTTGCTGCGAACAAAACAGGATCGTCGCCCAGGCGCAAGTTTTGATTGGTGCGGCCATCTACTTCGAGCAAGCGCTCGCGACGGTCTGGCCGCGGCGCGTTAGGCGCCCTTCCCTACCTTTGCATTTTGCAAGAGCAGAATCGAATGCATGTTACTCAGACTGTCAGCCATCGCCTTGGACCCCGACATGACCCGCGTCGCTTCGTGCAGGAAGTCTGCCTCGAGGCGTGAAGTTGCTGCCGCGAGACCTCCAAGTTCCATCGCCCGCATTTTTGTGATGTCGGACTGGTCAAGCACGCTCCCTAGTAGCTGACCAATTCCGTTGTCCTTGCTCCAATCCACGAACTGCCGGCGTTCAAACGACTGGGAAAGGAGATAGCCGTAGCGCAAGTGCACGGCGCGAAAGATGTGAAAGATCAGCCAGAGACGATCGCCAGAGAAAAGCCGATGACGATCCATCTCGTTTCCGTTGAATTCCGTGAACATTGGATTGCTGTGCATCTCACCCTCGAAAGCCCGCACATACTCGAGCAAATTCGGGTGGCACCCTTCGCTAAATGCCTCTCCGGCTTCTTCTGCCGTGAACATATTGTCAAATCCCACTGCAGTGCCGAATTTATCGCGGATAAGCAGCATTTGCGCCCATAATGCCGTGACCGACGCTACGATATGCGGGTGCATGCCCGAATTGGTTGCGGTGATGACATCGACTGAATTTTTAAGCGTCGAATAAGCGCCCTGCAGGTCGGCTTTGAGGCGTTCAAGCTTCGCGTCGCTTCGACGATCGACTTCTTTGGTGATAAATTTCGTCAGAACGCCGGGAAATAGCTTCAGCACGATCCAGGATGCGACGATCGGCCACCCGACTGCAAGCACGCTTAGAACAATATCTCTCATATGTGCAGCATAGCCATGACCTAGGCCGCCCCTCAAGCGGCTAGCTGCTGGACACAGGCTCCTCCCGCCGCTCGGTCAACGACGCAATGATGTTGTTCAACCGTCGCAGCAGATCGTCGTAGGTAAGAATATCCATCATGTTCGCGTATTTCCGCTTGATGACTTCGAGGTCGAACATCTGCTGGTTGGTCAAGGCCGGGCTTCCGTCCGGTCCTCGGTCACGTCCCATGATGATCATTGCCTTGGGGTTGGTGATGCGGAGCATCATCGAGCCCGGCAGGACGGTGCGAAAGCGCTCGGTTAACTCTCGCTCGCCTGGAGCACCCCATTTCGACAGGTGAAAGAGGTACTTTTCTGCCTGCATAATACTGCCCGAGAGCTCGCGCGTGGGGATGCTGTTGCCCCGGTAGAGCGAGCGCCCGACCAATGCGTTGTCGAACGGCTTCTTAATCTCGATCACGTCGAGAGTGCCAGCCGCGTCCACCAAACATAGGTCGATGTAGCGATCACGCCGCTCACCCGGTTTGCTGTAGAAATCGGCGATCTTTACGTTCTCGAGAACCGTCACATATTTCGGAAGCACTAGCAGTATAATTTTTATTATCATTCTTTGCCAGTCGTGCTCAGAATAGTCTGTCGCGGTTCGCAGCCACGTCGTGATCAGGTCGCGCAAATAGACGTACTTGTCTATCTCCGCTTGAATGAGTTCGGTTTGTGGAAGCGCGCGCTCGCTGATCACCGAGCGCCTTCTACTGAGGTAGGCCTCATAGGTTTCGCGGGCGCTGCGCAAACTATCGAAAAACTCGCCAAGGATCAGCTCGACGCGCGCGCTCGCATAATGGTCAAGCTCAGTGGTGTTTGGAAACGTACGGAGAAGCTCGTAGAAGCTTTCAGACGAAATCGCATCCTCGCGAGCGCCGCCAATGACGATCGGCCCGTTGTCGCCTTTCACTTTCGCGATCCGGCGAAAAATGCCGACGTTGCGCTCGGCGACGAACAGCTTGCGTTCGAGCCAAACACTTTCGTCGATCACCACCTCGTTCTCGATCTCGAACACGCGCCCGGGTATTTGGAAATATCCATCGCGTTGCGCGGCAAAGCGAAAGCGAAACGGCGGGGCGGGTTCAGGATCGTCGTCGGTTCCCAGGGGCCCATCAAGCAAGTCATCAGCCGTAAAGGTAAAGCCGCGGCTGATGGTGACCTTACCCAAGGTCTGAAGCTGATCACGTACCCAACGCGGGGTGGTAAAATCAGGTGTGTAGATCAACACGACCGCGCGAGCGGTGACCTCAAAGCTGACCATCACTCAGTTCCTTAAGGTGCGAGCCGGTTGCTGCGTTGAATATCGTTTGCCATTGTCCACGCAATCGAGAAAGAGATTCAAGTCGCCGCTCGCGCGGAACGGCCCTAGTGCTTCTGCTCGTCGGCGGCTGGTGGTGAGACCGGAGTGCCGGATGTGCTGGCGCTGTCCCCTAAATGCCGACGGTACGCATTTACCAGAAGCCGGCCCGATTGCCCCCCTGCCTCATCATCTGAACGAACGTCTGCTTACGCCAATCGCAACCCGAAAGCGGACGGACGGCTTTCCACCAGTTTTACCGCAAATGCGGGCAGTCCGCATGCACCGCGATGGCGCCGTTCGCTCTTTGAAGCTGTGCGTTCCTGCAGCTTTGGGATCTGCTGCCAGAACGCGGCGCGGTTCTCCATCAAAGAAGCTTCTTCCGCCTGCAGATAGCAGGCATTTTTGGCCGAATTACCTCAGCCAACCGGCCGTAAATGCCCCTGCCGCCCCCGCGACGTTTATGATAAAAGGCGGCATGCT
>Ga0308164_10001374_pt1 | contig 28947 bp, 28 predicted proteins | sample PhyTR2_FD_201031 | JGI IMG/M metagenome (GOLD analysis project Ga0308164, IMG submission 201031) | Phyllosphere microbial communities from UC Gill Tract Community Farm, Albany, California, United States - DLSLT.R2 | ecosystem: Host-associated > Plants > Phyllosphere > Unclassified | place: USA... | reverse complement strand
CCGCTGCCAGCAGCGCCAGGGCGCCGCCTTCCTGCGCCGCCAGTGCGGCATTGGCTTTCATTTCGCTCCACATCCAGCGGAAGTTGTGCGCCACGGTTTCCAGCAGGCCATCCTTGGCATCGGAAAAACTGCGGCCGGCCAGCGCCGGACCGGCAATGCCGTCAATGGCATCGGCCAGCACCCCGCCCAGCGTTTCCAGCAGCCCCGTGCGCCAGGTGAAGAACAGCGGATAAATCCCGTTGGCCGCAAAGTACGGCCCCATCACGCGGATGCGCCGCAGCGATGCGGCCTCTGCATTCAAGCCGCCGTGCGCGTAAATCACCACCTTGCCGCTGGCCTTGCCGGCACCAGCCAGCCAGGCGCCAAGCTGTTCGTGCACGGCGACGTCCACCAGGTCGGCGGCGCGGCCAATATCGGGCCGGCTGCTGCGCAGCACGCCGTTATTGCCGCTGACCAGCGTGTGGGCGTAAGCAGTGTCGGTGGACCACGGCTCCGTGGCCGCCAGCGCCGGATCGGCCAGTGCGGGCCGGTCGCCCGACGTCAGCGACGTGCCGATGCGGCGCGCCTGCATGGCCGCGCCGGCCGCCGCAACAGCGGGCCCGGCGCTGGCGCTGGTACTCCTGCCACGCGCGGCCGGTACGGGGGCGACGGCCAGTTGCGGCACGCCCGGCGCCGCCACCCAGCAATCGACGCCGTTGTCGCGCCAGTCGTCGTAGCGCAGCACGGCAAAGCCGCGTGCGCCCCATTGTTCACCCCAGGAATTCTGCACCACGAAGCCATACTCGTTGTAGCCGACAACGGCAAAGGCGTGGTGCGCAATATCGGCCGCCAGGCCATCCCAGGCGATCAGCGGCAGGCCTGCGTGGCCCTTCGACAGCGCCCGGCTGGCCGGCGCCGCCAGCCAGCCCGCGTGCACCCGCGCCGACACGTACAGCGCGCCGATGGCGTGCAGCGCCGCCTGCATGTCGGCAATGGCCGCGCGGTCCACCCGGTAATACACGCCAAGCGGGCGGGTGGCGGCGTCTTGCGGCCAGCGCCGGTCGGGACGGTAGGCCCGGCCGTCCGCTGCGCCGCCGGTCGCCGGGTCGTGATGGACGCTCTGGCGCCACAGCGACGCCACGCAACTGCCATGCTTGCTCCAGCCCTTGATGGCGCCGCGGCAGCTCGAACCTTCGTATTCTTCGCCCGGCCATTCGTCGTAGAACCGCGCCAGGTCGTACAACATGTGGGGGCTGACGCCGTGGTGGCGTGTGCCATCGCGTTGCCACAGCAGGAAATTGACCACCGCGGCCAGGCCGTAGCCGGTGCAAGCGCCTTGCGCGCCCTGGTCGAACACCAGGCCATGCCTGACATAGGCCGGCAGCAGGCGGCGCAGTCGGGCATCGAGTGGCCAGCGCGGCGGCAGCGCCGCCACCGGCGGTGCATAGGGACGGTCGCGCGGATCGAGGCGGTCGGCGCGGGCGTCGAGGCGCACGGTCTGGTCGCCGAACTGGAGGAGGCGGGTGGGCATGCGCGGTCTTGGTAGTGGACGTGAGACTAGTCTACGAAAGAAGCGGGCTCAGGACAACCGGCGCGGCCTATCGAATCGCCGGCGGCGCCGGGGGGGCCGGTACCGCAGGAGGCGGCACCGGCGCAGTTGCCGGGCCCGGCGTGGCCGATAACGGCGCCATCGGCGCTACCGGCACCACCGGCGGTACCCGCTCGTGCCAGGTGCGCGGCATCAGCCGCGCGCGTTCTATGCCGTTCAGGAACAAGTTCTGCATCGGCATTACCAGGTACGGCAGGACCATGGCGATGGTCAGCAGGCCCACCCCCAGCGTGATCGGGAAGCCGATGCCGAACAGGTTCAGGGCCGGTGCCGCGCGCGTCAGGATACCCAGCGCCACGTTGGTGAGCAGCAGCGCCGCCACGATCGGCAGCGACAATTGCACGCCGGTGCTGAAGACGATGGCGCCCCAGTCGGCCATTTGCTTGAAGCCGCCGCTGTAGATCGGCGTGGCGGAGATGGGCAGGGAACTGAAACTTTCCACCAGCACCGACAGCAGCACCAGGTGCGCGTTCACCGACAGGAAGGCCATGGTGGCCACCAGCGACAGGAACTGGCTGATCGCCGACGAGCGGCCCCGCGTATTCGGATCGAAAAATGTGGCGAAGCCCAGGCCCATGGTGAGGCTGGAAATTTCACCGGCCATTTCCACCGCTGCGAAAATGACCCGGATCGAAAAGCCGATCGCCACGCCCACCAGCATTTCCTGGGTCAGGATCAGCAGACCGGCCCACGACAGCGGTTCGACCGCCGGTGCGGCGGGCACGGTGGGGGCGACGATCATCGCCAGCATCACGCCCAGCATCACCTTGATGCGCGCCGGCACCGCGTTATTGCCGAAGATGGGGGCGGCGGCGATCATGCCGAGGATGCGCGTGAGCGGCCACAGCAGCCCGGCGATCCACAGGTTGATGTCGCTGCTGGCGATGGTAATCATGACGTAATCAGCGGTGCGGCATGCAACTAGCCGACCAGGTTGGGTATGCCGCCAAACACTTCACGCATATAGTCGAGCATGATCGACAGCATCCACGGGCCGGCCACCACCAGCGCCACGAACACCCCGACCAGCTTGGGGATGAACGACAGCGTGGCTTCGTTGATCTGGGTGGCGGCCTGGAAGATACTGACGATCAGGCCGATCACCAGCGCCACCAGCAGCATCGGCGCGGCAATCATCAGGGTGACCTCCATCGCATGGCGGCCCAGGGTCATGACGCTTTCCGGGGTCATCGGCGTTTCCTAGTAAAAGCTCTGGGCAAGCGAGCCCAGCAGCAACTGCCAGCCATCCACCAGCACGAACAGCATCAGCTTGAACGGCAACGAGATCACGGCCGGCGACATCATCATCATCCCCATTGCCATCAGCACCGACGCCACCACCATGTCGATGATCAGGAATGGAATGAAGATGGCAAAGCCGATCTGGAACGCGGTTTTCAGTTCGCTGGTGACAAAGGCCGGCACCAGGATGCGCAGCGACACGTCTTCCGGTCCCTGCAGCGCCGGACTGCGCGACAGCTTGGCAAACAGCGCCAGGTCGGCTTCGCGCGTCTGCTTGAGCATGAAGGCCTTGAGCGGCGCGGCGCCCTTGTCGAGCGCCTCGCTCATGTTGATTTTGCTTTCCTGCAGCGGCAGGTACGCTTCGTTATAAATCTTGTCGAACGTGGGGCCCATCACGAACAGGGTCAGGAACAGCGCCAGTCCCACGATTACCTGGTTCGGTGGCGCCGACTGCGTGCCCAGTGCCTGCCGCAGCAGCGACAGCACGATGATGATGCGGGTAAAGCAGGTCATGAGCAGCAGCGCGGCCGGGATGAAGCTGAGCGCCGTCATCAGCAACATGGTTTGCAGCGGCAGCGTGTAATTGGTGCCGCCGCCCGGCGCCGGGGTGGCGTTCAGCGCGGGAATGCCCACGCTCGATTGCGCGGCGGCCAGCAGCGGCAACGCCAGCGCGCCGCCCACCAGCAGGGTAGTGACGACCAGGCGGCGTCGAGTGAACTTGGGGTGCATCATTGCTTGCTGTGGTTGCCGTTGCGTTTATCGATGGTCTGCTTGAACCAGTCGGCGAAATTGGCGGGCGCCGCCATTGGCTGCCCTCCCGCCGCCGTGTCCGGCGTTTCCTGGCGCGGCATGGTGGCCAGCGCATTCATGCGGCCCGGCGAAGCGCCCACCACGATCCATTGCTCGCCCACTTCCACTACCAGGATGCGCTCGCGCGCGCCCACGCTCAGCGCGCCGACCAGCTTGACCGTATTGCTGCCGCCGCCGAAGCCGCGCGGGCCGAAGCGTTTCAGTACCCAGGCGCCGCCCAGCAGCAGGGCGATGACAAAGAACAGCGCCAGCGTCGTTTGCATCAGGCCGCCGCCAGCCGAGGCATTCGAATACGGCGCGGCGGGCACGCCCAGCGCTGGCGCCGGGCGTACCGGATTGGGGGCGGTGGTGGTGTCGCTGGCAGCCGGCGCCGGGGTGGGTTCGGCCGGTGCCGGTGCGGTCGCGCCGGCCGAAACGGTGGCGGCGGGGGCTGGCTGCTGGGCCATGGCGGGCGCGGTGGCGCCTACTGCAAGAGTGGCCGACAGGAACAGGGCGGCCAGGGGCGAGACGGAGGTTGGCGTCATTTATTGAGTTTTCGAATACGTTCGGAAGGCGTGATGATGTCGGTCAGGCGGATACCGAACTTGTCGTTCACCACCACCACCTCGCCCTGGGCGATCAGGCAGCCATTGACCAGCACGTCCATCGGTTCGCCCGCCATGCCGTCCAGTTCCACCACCGACCCCTGCGCCAGTTGCAGCAGGTTCTTGATGGCGATCTTGGTGCGGCCCAGTTCCACCGTCAGCTGGACCGGAATGTCGAGGATGAAATCGATATCGTTATGGGTTTCGGTCTTGCTGGGCGTGCCAGAAAAATCCTTGAAGACGGCCGCCGAAGCTGCCTGCTGCGACTGCTGTGCGGCCAGCGCCGCCGCTTCCGCTTCGGCTTGCTCGGCAATGGCCGCGCCCCATGGGTCATCCATGTTCTGGTCGTCTTGATTGTCCGACATGTTACTCTCCTGTGTAGCGGTGGCCTGCGCGCTGGCGGCGCCGGCATGGTGTGTTATTTGAGATTATCGGTGTTGGCCAGCAGTTTTTCCACCTTGAGCGCGTACTGGCCGTTCATCACGCCGTAGCTGCAATCCATGACCGGCACGCCGTCCACCGTGGCCGAGATCAGTTCCGGAATTTGCAGCGGGATGATGTCGCCCACCCGCATGTTCAGGATCTCGTCGAAATTGACCTTGGCCGTGCCCAGCGACGCCACCAGTTCCACCTCGGCGATCTGGATTTGCTGCGTCATCAGGCGGATCCAGCGTTTATCGACTTCGAGCGCTTCGCCCTGCAGGCTCGACGTGAGCGAATCGCGGATCGGCTCGATCATCGAGTACGGCATGCAAAAGTGGATCTGGCCCGAGACCGAACCGAGTTCCACCGTGAAGGTGGATGCCACCACCACCTCGTTCGGGGTGGCGATGTTGGCGAACTGGGTATTCATCTCGGACCGGATGTATTCGAACTCGACCGGGTACACCGGCTCCCACGACTTGGTATAGGCCTCGAACACGATGTCGAGGATGCGCAGGATGATGCGCTGCTCGGTCTGGGTAAAATCGCGGCCCTCGACGCGCGTGTGGAACCGGCCGTCGCCGCCGAACAGGTTGTCCACCAGCAGGAACACCAGGCCCGGATCGAACACCATCAGCGCCGTGCCGCGCAGCGGCTTCATGTGTACCAGGTTGAGGTTGGTGGGCACGACCAGGTTGCGGATGAACTCGCTGTATTTGGACACCCGTACCGACCCCACCGATACCTCGGCGCTGCGGCGCAGGAAGTTGAACAAGCCCACCCGCAACAGGCGCGCGAAGCGCTCGTTGATAATTTCCAGGGTAGGCATGCGGCCACGGACGATGCGCTCCTGGGTGGCCAGGTTATAGGTGCGGACGCCCGCGACATCTTCCTGCGCCTGGGCATCGTCCTGGTCGCCGTTGACACCCTTCAGAAGGGCATCGACTTCTTCCTGGGAGAGAAAATTATCGGCCATGGTGTGACTGCCTGCTTCGCTGAATGCTTCTACTTACTGAATGATGAACGCGGTAAACAGCACATCGACGACGTCCTGCTTTTCGCCGCGCGCTTCCAGCGGTTCGCTGGTCTGCTCGACGATTTCCTTGGCCAGTTGCAGCTTGCCTTCGGGCGTGTTGATATCGGCCGCCTTTTTGCTGGACAACAAGAGCAGCACGCGGCTGCGCACCTTGGCCATGTTGACCTTGATGTTTTCCTTTTCTTCGGCGCTGCCCACTTCCAGCGTGAACGCCAGTTGCAGGTATTGCTCGGCGCCGTCTTCGCCCGGCAACAGGTTGACGGTGAACGGATCGACCGGCAGGTACTCGGGTGGGCCCGCTTTCTTTTCCTTCTTCTTTTTCTTGGCTGGCGCTTCTTCCTCGTGCGCCGCATCGCCGCTGCTGTGCATGAAGTACCAGGCGGCGCCACCGCCGCCGGCACCGAGCACCAGCACCAGCGCCACGATGATGATGATCAGCTTTTTGCTGCCGCCGCCTGCCGGCGCTTCCACTTTCTGATCAGCTTTCATTTTTGGATTCGCTTTCAAGTTGCACCTGGGTGTTAAATCGGTTCCGCCATTATGTCATTATCGGTTGTGCCTGCGCAGCAAGATACGCCGAAAAGAGGGGCGAACCCGCGCTTGCTCGGTGTTTCCATGGTGGAACATGCAACAAAACCCGATGGCGACGCCAGCCCCCGGTGCAGTGGGCGGACGTCAACGGTTTATGCGGCGACCGGGGTGGATGGCGCGTTTCAGGCAAACGTGTCCACCGCGCCGTTCGCCAGGCGGCGGACCGTGGCCGTGACAGGCGGCGCGTCGGCGCCATCGCTGCCGCCAGAATCGTGGCGACCGTGCACGCCGCGCTGACCGCCGGACGACGACGCCTGGCTGGAATTGTTCTGGTCGGACGTGCCTGCCGAGACGGTGGCATTGCCAAGCTGAATGCCGGCTTCGCCCATCATCTCGCGCAGCTTGGGCAGCGCCGCTTCCAGCGCCTGCCGCACTTCCGGCGCTGCCGACGTGAACGCGGCCGTGGCCTGGTCCTTGCTGACGCTCAGGACCACCTGCAGCGGGCCGAGGTCGGGCGGGTTCAGTTCCATGGTAGCGCTCTGTTCGCCACCGGCCGCCATGAAGATCACTTTCTGGCCCAGCTGCTGGTCCCATGCCGCAGTGCCCACGCGGCTGTACAGCGTAGTAGCCGGGGCGACCGCCTTGGCCATGTCCGGCGCTGCTGCTGCGACCGTGGATGGCGTGGCGGCGGCCAGCGCATTATCCTTGGCCGCCAGTGCTTCGGCCTCGGCCTGGGCGTCGGTGCGCGCACCGCTGACGGCCTCGGTCTGGCGCTCGCGGGTGGCGTTCAATTGCTGGCCGAAACTGGCGGCGTCGGCCCTGGCATCGGGCCTGGCGTCGGGCCGGGCCGTGCTGTCGGCGGCAGCGGCAGCGCCACCGTTCGCCAGCGCGGCAAGTCCCGGTGGTTCCGCACCATCGGCAGCAGCGCTCCGGGCGGCCATGGCATTGTGCACGGGCAGGGCGTCGGCGGCGGCGCGGCCCAGCGCGGCCTTGAAGTCGGCGCCGTTGAAGCGCGCGGTTGCGGTGCTGATGTCGGCGCTGTCCGTTTTGACGGCGGCGCCGGCTTCGGCGGCGGTCAGCGCGCGCAACGTGGCGGCATCGACTGCATCGCCGGCGCCACCCTGGCCGGCGGCGACCGCGGCCGGGACGGTGGCGGCGGTGTCCGCGGCATCAGCGGCGGCCGCGCCTGGCTGGTTGAACGCTGCCAGCACGGCCAGCATGTCGGCCACCGGATCGGCCGTGCGCGCAGCCTCGGCATCGCTGCTGGCGTCGGCCTGATCCGCGTTGACCGGCTGCGCGGCGACCTCGGTATCGGCCGGGGCGTCCGCCTGCTTTGCTTGCTCGGCTGGCTTGGGCTGGGCGCTCTTGTCGGCAGCATTAGCCTGCTGCGGCTGGTCCGGCTTCGGGTTGGGCGCCGGCTTGGGCGCGGTGGCGCGGCTTGCCGCCTGACGCTCGGCCAGCTTGGCCTCGGCATTGTTCTTCAGGGTCTGGCGTTGTTCGAGCTGCTGCGACAGCGCCTGCTTGAACCCATCGTTGCTGCTGGCCGCAACCGGGTTGGCGCCGGTCTTGGAGGGGACAGCCTTGGTGGCGTTGAGCGCCGGAAGTTGAAGGTTTTGCATGGAGGGCCAGGTTCGGTAATCAGGTATCAGCGTGGGTTTCAGCGCTTGTAAAATGCCCCGCGTGCAGCGTGTTCATCCATCTGCTTCTGGTCGCGCTTGTTTTCGAGCTTGAGCGCCGCCGCATCGGCCCGCTCGTTCAGGGTGGAGTACGACACGCGCTTGCGCTCGGCGGTCTGCCACGCCAGCTTGTCCTGCTGGCTGCGCGCCTCGGCGCGCGTGATCATGTCGAGCTGGCCCTTGACCGCCACGTCGAGCTTGTCCATGAACGCCTGGAAGTTGCGGTAGGCCATCGGCGTGATGCCGGCCGCCTGCGCCTCCTGGAAGCGATTCACGTATTCTTCGCGGTAGCCGACCAGCATGTCGTGTTTTTGCCGCGCCTCGTCCACTGCTTTGAGCGAGGCGCCCAGGCGCTTGGCTGCATCGTCGGTTTCGCGGCGGGCCAGGTCGATCAGCGTTTCAAGTTGTGCTTTGGAAGCCATAATGAATCCGATTATAGGCGGTGAGACTGCGCTTCAATCAGTTGAACAGCGTGGTAAGTTGCCCCAAGCTCTCCTCCATGGTCACCCGTTCCGTGATCTGTTGTTGCAGGAATTGCTCGATCTTGTCGTGCAGCACGATGGCTTTGTCCAGCACCGGGTCGGTACCGGATGCGTAGGCGCCCACGCTGATCAGGTCGCGACTGCGTTCGTATCTTGAGAATAACTGTTTTAGTTGCCGCGCGCGCTGCTGGTGCTCGTGCGGTGTGATCGAGTGCATGGCCCGGCTGATCGACTGTTCGATGTCGATGGCCGGATAGTGACCGGCCTCGGCCAGCCGCCGGTTGAGCACGATGTGGCCGTCGAGAATTGCCCGGGCCGAGTCGGCAATCGGATCCTGCTGGTCGTCGCCCTCGGTCAGCACGGTATAAAACGCCGTGATCGAACCGCCGCCCACTTCGCCGTTGCCGGCCCGTTCCACCAGCACCGGCAGCTTGGCAAATACCGACGGCGGATAGCCCTTGGTCGCCGGCGGTTCGCCGATGGCCAGCGCGATTTCGCGTTGTGCCATGGCGTAGCGGGTCAGTGAATCCATGATCAGCAGCACGTTCATGCCTTTGTCGCGGAAGTGCTCGGCAATCGCGGTGGAGTAGGCCGCGCCTTGCAGGCGCATCAGCGGCGGCGTGTCGGCGGGCGCCGCCACCACCACCGAGCGCGCCAAGCCTTCTTCGCCCAGGATCTGCTCGATGAATTCCTTGACTTCGCGTCCCCGTTCGCCGATCAGGCCGACAACGATGATGTCGGCTTCGGTATACCGCGCCATCATGCCCAGCAGCACCGATTTACCGACGCCGGAACCGGCAAACAAGCCCATCCGTTGCCCGCGGCCCACGGTCAGCATGGCGTTGATCGAGCGTACGCCCACGTCGAGCGTATCGACGATGGGCGCGCGGCCCAGCGGGTTGGCGGGGCGGGTGTTGACGGGCGCGCTGTCCGACGCGTTCAGGGGACCGAGGCCGTCGAGCGGGCGCCCGGCCGCATCGAGTACCCGGCCCAGCAATTCAGGACCGACCGGCAGGTGGCGCGCGCGGTCGCTGGGGCGGCGCCGTGGATGGTTGACGGTGCCGGGGCGGGGAATCGCCGGTTCCACCGGGAACACCCGGGTGCCGGGAACCACGCCTTCCACATCGCTTTGCGGCATCAGGAACAGCTTGTCGCCTTCGAAGCCCACTACTTCGGCCTCGATACGGCCGCCCGACGGCAGCGGCACGGTGCAGGCGGCGCCCACGGCCAGCCGCAAGCCGACCGCTTCCATCACCAGGCCGGCCACGCGGGTCACGCGGCCCGACACCTGCATCGGCTCCACGAAGCCGACCAGCGCCGAGCAGTCACCCAGGTATGCCTGCCAGCGGCTGGCGTGCGGGTTGCTGGCGGGGGCGGGCGGCAGCGGAGATAGCGGTGCGGGCGTATCGTCCTCCTCACCGTCGAGCAACTGCTCCAGCCCGGCCGGCAAATGGGTTTGCAGTGCGGCCGGCAGTTCGTCGGGCGGCACGATCAGCGCTTCGGGCGGCTGTTGCGCGGCGTCGGTGGTGTCGGGCCTGGGGATGTCGGTGTCGGCGCTCATGTCAGTCCAGCCAGCCGATGTCCTTGCCCAGCGCGTGGGTCAGGCGTTCCCAGCGCGCGGCAGCCGTGGCGTCGATCTGGTTGCTGGCGGTATCGACCTTGCAGCCGCCACGGCCCACGCTGGGGTCGATCACCACGCGCCAGCCGCCCTTGGTCAGTTCGTCGCCGATGCCGGCCTTGACCACTTCGGCATCGTCGGGGTGCAGCACCAGCAGCGCCGGCTGTTGCAGCACCGGCAGGTATTCGATCGCTTCGCGCACGATGGGTATGATCAGCTCGGGCTTGGCGGGCAGGGCGCTTTTCAGCATGCCTTTCGCCAGTTGCAGGGCCAGTTCCAGCACGTCGTTGGCGATCAGCTGGTCGGCTTCGCGCAGCGCGGTGCTGAAGCTGTCGGCCAGCGCGCGCACGTGCTCGAGTGCTTCGTCGGTGGTTTTTTTTCCGGCTTCCATGGCGTCCGCATGGCCGTCGGCGTGACCGGCCTCGCGGCCTTCCTCGTAGCCCGAGGTGCGGGCTTCTTCGCGGATCGCTTCCAGTTCTTCCACCGTGGGGTAGACGATCGGGGGCGGCACCGGCGGGCCGATCTCGGCCAGTTCCTGTTGCGCTTCGATATCTTCGTACACGCGCTGCTCGGCGTCGATGCGGGCCTGTTCGGCATCTTGCGCGCGCTGTTCGGCGTCGCGCTGGGCGACCACGCTCGGGCGCTCGTCGCCGAACGAAGTCATTTCCCAGCGCTGGAAGGCGGTCTGCTTTTCTCTTGGTATGGTGGACATGAATGAATTATACGAATGAATCTTCGCCTTTGCCGCCGAGGACGATCTGTCCTTCGTCGGCCAGGCGGCGCACGATCTGCAGAATCTGCTTCTGCTGGCTTTCCACTTCCGACAACCGGACCGGGCCTTTCGATTCGAGGTCTTCGCGCATCATTTCGCTGGCGCGCGCCGACATATTCTTGAAGATTTTTTCGCGCAGTTCCTGCGACGCGCCTTTCAGGGCGATGATCAGCATTTCCGACTGCACTTCGCGCAGCAGCAACTGGATGCCGCGGTCGTCGATGTCGATCACGTTGTCGAACACGAACATCTCGTCCATGATCTTTTGCGCCATGTCGTTGTCGTAGTTCTTGATGTTGTCCATCACCGAACTTTCCTGCTCGCCGCTCATGAAGTTGAGGATCTCGGCCGCCGTACGGACGCCGCCCAGCGACGATTTCTTGATGTTTTCGTTACCCGACAGCAGTTTGGTCAGCACGTCGTTCAGCTCGCGCAGCGCGGCCGGCTGCACGCCGTCGAGCGTGGCGATACGCAGCACCACGTCGTTGCGCAGGCGGTCGGTAAAGTGGCTGAGAATTTCGCATGCCTGGTCGCGCTCGAGGTGGACCAGGATGGTGGCGATGATCTGCGGGTGCTCGTTGCGGATCAGCTCGGCAACCGATTGCGAATCCATCCACTTCAGCGATTCGATGCCCGATGCATCCTTGCCGCCCAAGATGCGCGAGAGCAGCACCGACGCCTTGTCGTCGCCCAGCGCCTTGGTCAGCACCTGGCGGATGTACTCGTCGGAATCGAGGCCCACGGTGGATGCGGCCGCCACCATGTCGCGGAAGTTTTCCAGCGTGCCCACCACTTCTTCGTGCGGCACGTTTTTCATGGTGGCCATCGCCGCGCCGAGTTTCAGCACTTCGCGCGGGCCGAGGAATTTCATGACCTCGGCCGCTTCGCTCTCGCCCATGGCCAGCATCAGGATGGCCGCTTTTTGCAGTCCGGTATTCTCAGTCATTTGCGCCTATCCAGTCTTTGATAATGTTGGCGACGATGCGCGGATCTTCGACTGCCAGCTTCTTCGCCATAGCAAGATTTTCGCGGTACGAGCGCACGGTGGTTTCTTCCATCTTGCGCAGTTCTTCTTCGGCAATCAAGGCTTCGTCCGGACCTTCCTCGATCACCTCTTCCGGTACTTCCGGTTCCGGCTCCGGCGTATTGATTTCGTCGATCTTCTTGAACACGGGACGCATCATCGGTTTTACGATGCGCAACACGATGTACAGCAAGATCAGGGCCGTGATCAGGAACTTGGCCAAATCCTTGGCCATCGGCAAATTGGCCGGGTCGCGCCACCACTCCAGCGGCGCCTCGAACGGCCGGTCGACGCCGTCGAATGGCGAATTGGCCACGCTCACCGCATCGCCCCGGTCCTGGTTGTAGCCCATCGCCTGTTTCACCAGGTCATTGATTTTGGCCATCTCTTCTGGAGTATAGGCCTTGATCGTGACTTTGCCATCCTTGTCCACCATGCGCTTGTAGTTGATGGCCACGGCCACCGTCAGGCGGCGCAGGCCGCCCATGCCGCGCGTTTCGTAGCGCACGGTCTTGTCCACTTCGTAATTGGTGGTCGATTCCTTGTGGGTGGGAGCGGCGCCGGCCGTCGCTGCCGGCGTACCGGGCGGGGTGCCCGGGGCAGGCGGGGTAGCGGTGGCGCCACCGGCCACCTGGTCGAGCGGTGCAGTGGCCGTGCCCGGCGGCTGGTTCGACAAGGCGCCGGGAATGCCGCCCGGATTGGCGGGGGCGCCGCCGTTGGTTTCGGTGCTTTGCTGGCTGCGGATGGCGGAGGCCGCCGGCGGCGAGTTCGGCTTGTAGGTTTCGGCCGCCTGCTCGATTTGCGAGAAATCGACGTCGGCGGTGGCTTCGGCCCGCACATTGTTTTCGCCCACGATGGGGATGATGATCGACTCGACCTGCTTGATGATCTGCGTCTGCATGTCCTTGACATACTTGAGCTGGGTTTCATCCATGTTCTTGGCGTTCAAGCCCGATTTCTTGTTCTGGTCCGAAATCAGGTTGCCGGCCTGGTCCACAACCGTCACGTTGGCGGGCATCAGTTCCGGCACGCTCGACGCCACCAGGTGCACGATGGCGGCCGTTTGCAGCGGGTCGAGCATGCGGTTCGGGTGCAGGGTGAGCAGCACAGACGCGGTGGGTTTTTGCTGGTCGCGCACGAATACCGACGGTTTCGGCAGCGCCAGGTGGACGCGGGCGTTTTCCACGGCAGCCAGCGACTGGATCGAGCGCGCCAGCTCGCCTTCCAGTGCACGCTGGTAATTGACCTGTTCGAGGAATTGCGACACGCCCAGCTTCTGGTTTTCCATCAGTTCGAAGCCGACATTGCCGCCCTTGGGCAAGCCCAGCGCGGCCAGTTTCAGGCGGGCGTCGTGCACCTGCTCGGTCGGCACCAGGATGGCCGTGCCGTTCTCGGAAAACTTGTGCTTGATATTCAGCTTATCGAGCTCGGCGGTGATGGCGCCGCCATCGCGATCGGTGTAATTGGAAAACAGCACGCCGTAGTCGGGGGCCTTGTTCCACAGGTAAAGGCCGACCAGGACCGCGACGATGGCAGCGGCGGCAGCGCCGCGCAGGACGTTGCGTCCCATCGGCGTCTGCAGGAACGGCAGGCGCTCGGCGCCGTCGTCGGCGCCGGCGGCTGGCGCGCCGGGCGCGGTAGTGGGGTCGACTTGTTCGGCTACGGCCATGATCGTTGTTCCGGGTACGTGGGGGAGGGGAGCGTGATGCCTATTATTGCTTGGCTCCCGGCAATTCAATCGCGTGAACAGAGCGCGGTTTACGGTCTTGCTCGGACGAGAGTGCTTGCCTTGCCCTTGGTAATCTGTCAGCTCTGAATAAAGCTACGTCGCATTGTAACGCCGCAACCGGATAAAACGTGAAATTTGTTTCGCGAAAGCAACAGCAAGAGAACCGCAGGAGGTGAAATGAGAACAGGTGGAATCGACAGCAGCCAGATCCAGGCGATGATCGCGCAGCTGAAGGCGCACGCCACGCGCCCGCAGCTGACGCCGCCCGTGGTGCAGACCGAGACCGTGGCGGCGCCGAAGGTGGAATTTTCCGACGCCCTGAAAACCGCGCTCGATTCGGTCAACGCCACGCAGGTGAAATCAAGTGAAATGGGCAAACGCTTTGCCATGGGCGATGACAGCGTCAGCCTGTCGGATCTGATGATTTCGATGCAGAAGTCGAGCATCAACTTTCAGGCGGCAATCCAGGTCCGTAACAAACTGGTGACCGCCTATCACGACATCATGAACATGCAAGTCTAGCGAGACGCGTACCGCTGAGCGTGGGAAGTCACGCTCAGCGCGATGGAGGTGGCTAAGCCATGCCGGCGATGCGGGCGTTGCGTTCGCGTTCGAGTTTCGTGATGTAGCGCTGGACATAAGCGAGCATGCTGCGCTGGATGTCGGTGAATTCGCAGCCCAGACGGCGGTTGGTCTTGTTGTTGAGCAGGGTCATGTCGAGCGAGTTGCGCACCTGCAGCGACGTGGTGACAGAACCGATCTCGGGCAGGTCGATGCGGCAGCCGGGAAACACTTTGCCGATGGCGTCACCCAGAATCATCTTGTTGTCGAGGATGGCGATGCCGCCGCAGCTGATGTCGGCCAGCGGGAAGCTGGTGGGGCCGCCCAGATCGTCGGGCAGCGGGATCACCACGCGTACCGGGTTGGTCACCGGCGTGTTCATGCGGTAAAACTCGCGCCGCTGCAGGCGGATCAGGGTCAGTGGCACGCTGATGCGGAACGCCGGTTCGCCTTCGTGGGTAATCGCTTCGATACGCTCGGCCGCAAACAGGATGCGCACCTTGTCGAGCGTGGTTTCGAACGACAGCCGTTCGGCGTTGGCGATGCGCTTGTTTTGCTCCTCGTCGATCGAGGTATCGAGCACCACCGTGTCGCGCGCATCGTCCACTTCGAGGATCGAGGTGACGCACACATCGGACTCGCCCTGGATCAACATGCGGATCAACTGGTTTTTCTGGCCGATGCTGCGCAGCAGGGCGACGATCTCCTTGCGCGCTTCGATCTCGAAATCGTGCCAGTTTTCCAATGCCGCGTCCTGAAAGTGTGGATACATCGAAGGCCAGTCAAGTGTCGGTGATGGGGACGCGGGAGCCTCGAAAACCTGCTGCGCGGCCCGCTATCGCCGCTCCGTTGCTCAGCGTACCTCCGTACGCTTGCGCTACTCACGACGTTCACGAACCGCTCGCTACGGTTTTTCCAGACTCCCGCTGGTATCGGGCGGGGCCGGCAACGGCTGGCCGGACTTTTGCGCATTTTCAATATAATAAAGCCATGCCAACAGTTCCGCAATCGTGCGGTATAGCATCGGTGGAATCTGTTGATCCAGATCCACATCCATAAGCAAAGACACAAGTTCCTTCGATTCGTGGATATGCACCCCGGCCTCGATCGCCACACCGATGATCTGCTCGGCCACCAGGCCGCGTCCCTTGGCCACCACCTTCGGTGCCGGCGCGCCATCCTGGTAGGCCAGGGCCACCGCCTGTTGCAGCGGCTTGCGCAGTTCATCGGCCATCGCCGACTCCCTGGCTCTCATCTTGCTGGGCAATGGCCAGCGACGACAGCTGGGCGCCAGCCGCCGCCATGGCCGATTCGAACCGGTCGGCGTAGGCGCGCAGGGCGCCGGCAGCGTCGTCGCTGTCGGTGTGCAGCTGGACGTGGACCTGATCGCCGATCATGGTCACGGTGGCGGCCACCTTGCCCAGCATTGGCAGGCGAAAGCGCATGCCGCTGCGCCAGACCTGCTCCTGGCTGTCGTCACCGCCCGGCTGGCGCTGGCCCTCGCGCCCATCCCGGTCATCGCGCTTGATTTCCCACTGCATCTGCTGGCCCGGCCACGCCTCGCCATTCCACTGCACGCGCCCCTGTTCGTGCGCGTGCAATTGCTGGTTGACCATTTGCGCGGGCGTCAGTTCACCGCCGCCGGGACCCAGCCGCGCCAGCGCTTCGCCCGATTGCTGCGCCAGCCGTTGCAGCTGCTGAAAGTGCTGCATTTGCGGTTCGCGCATCAAATCGGCCAGCGGCCGCTCGCCCCTGACCCATTCGGTGACATGCGATTCGTAGAACAGGCCGCTCTTCGAGATCGTATCGTTGAGCTTTTGCGCCAGCTTGTCGGTATCGGGCGCGGCATTGCCGAACAGCGCGGTCTTGCCGATCAGGGCCAGTTGCGCCATCTGGCCGCCGGCGGGCAGCACGGTGGCAAGCGCCCGCGCGGTGGCGCTCAGGGTCGATTGCGGCGTGGTGTGGTCGAGCGCGGGCAGGTCGGCGCTGGCGGTGAGCGGCGCCTTGCCCAGCAAGGTGGCGCCCAGGCTTTGCGGCCGTACGCCGTCGGCGCTGCCGCTGCCGGCCGCACCGGCGGTGCGGCCGCCGGCAACGGTGCCAGGATCGGCAGTCTCGGCGGCAGAATCGGCACCGGCGGGCAGGTTGCCGGGCACGGTCGCGCCACGGGCCAGGCCTGGCTGCGGCGCCGCGCCCGGCAAGGTGGCCGGGGCATTCTGCGAGGGCAGGGCGGCGGGTTCGCCACCATCGGGATAGACCACGGTGGCGCCCGGTGTGCCGGTGCCAAGCTGGAAGGTAGGGCGGGGGGAGGCGCTGAGCACGGTCAGCGAGACTTCCGCGCCGACCTTGACGTCGGCCGGCAACATCATGCGCACGTTCTGGTCGGCTACCTTGACCAGTGAGCTGCCGTCACTGAACTTCGACTGCACCTGCGCCGGGACATTTTGTCCGACCAGACCCTGCAGCGCTTTTTGCAGCGCCACCTGGCGGCCTTCGCCCACCGCCGCGCCGGTGCCGGCGCCGTCGGACGGGCCGACCGGCCGGACATTGGCGTCAATGCGCGGCAACATCGCGCGCGCCTGCTTTAGACGTTGCCGTAGGCGTTAACCACGCGCCGTTCGGTCCCGGTGGAGCTGATCAGTTTGGACAACTGGGCCATCCATGGCATGGTGAGGTCGCGGATCTGGCGATCGGCGTTGAGCATCTGGCGGATCAGCTCGATCTTGCGTTCACGGTCCGCGCCCTGCATGGGCTGTTGCGGCGCGCGCAGTGCCTGTACATGGACGGCCACGCGCTGCTCCAGGTCCACCAGGGTATCCCAGTCGCTGGCGCTGGCGGCCTGCACCATCTGTTCGGTAAGGCTGGCCATGGCGGCGTACGCTGCTAAAACTTCTTGATTCGTCATCATGGGTCAAACGCTCGCAAAATTGGAAGGTTGGGGGCGGCCGGTGACGGCAGGATTGTCGGCGATCGCATTCCAGGCGTCGCGCAACTCGATCAGCAGGCGCTGCACTTCTTCGACAATGCCGGCATCGCTTTGGATGTTGGCCGTCAGCAGGCGGCCGCTCATGTATTCGTACAGCGAATCGAGCCCCTCGGCGATCTCGCCGCCAGCTTTTTTATCGAGCGCAGCGCGCAGGCCGCTGTCGATGATCAGGATGGCCTTGGACAGCGACTTGCCCTTCTCGGCAATATTGCCACTGCGGATGGCGCCCAACGCGGTGTTGAGCGCAACCAGCGCGCCGTCGAACAGCATGACGATCAGCTTGTGGGGGCTGGCGGCGACGACGCCGGTTTCCATGCCAACCTTGGCATAGGCATGCACGCCAGTTTGTCGAGATCCAAACATACTCTGTCTCCTGTGATTAAGGCGTTACGATGACGACGACAACGCTGCCAGTTGTTGTGTCAGGAACGACTGGGTGGTGTTCATGCTGGCGATCAGCGTGTCGAGCGCCGAATATTGCTTGCGATAGCGCGCTTCCACGTCAACCAGCCGGGTGGCGAATTTTTCACGCTGGGCCGCGATATCCTTGACGGTATCGTTCAGGCCCTTGGTGCGGCTGGTAATCACGCCGCCCGAACCGAGATAGCTGCTGGCCAGCGTGTTGAGCTGGTAAGCATACCCCTGCGAGAAGCCGAAAGTGCCGCGCAGGCCGGTGGTGTCGCCCGCCACGGTCAGCTTCAGGCCGTCGACCGGGCCGCCCGGTGCACCGGTCAGTGTCTGGCCGTCGCCGGTGGCACTGTAGTTGCCGATCGTGCCAGCCACGTCCAGGCCCTTGACCGGAGTGCCGCTGCCAAATACGGCGGAGACGTCGGTGCCGTCGGCATTGGCCACCGTGATATTCGATTTGGAACCATAGCGTGTCGATTCGAGTTTGAGCTTGCCGTCATCGCCGATGGTGGCGCTCACCGAGGCGCCGGCCGAGGAAAATGCGCTCACGCCATTGATCGACGACTGCAGCATGGCAGCCAGCTGGGTCGGGTTGTAGGTGCCGGCCGGGATCGACACCGTCGCCGTATTGGACAGCGTGGCCGGTACCGTGTCGTTCAGCGTCACGGTCCACGTGGTGTCGGCATCGATCGTGGTTTCCGGCGGCAGAACATTGGTGCCCTGGATGACGCCCTTGGTCGCCAGTTGCGTGATGTTGATCGGATAATCGCCGGCCGAGGTTTTACCGGTGGAGCTGACGAACGTGATATCAGGATCGGTGCTGCGGCCCACCGCCGCAAACAGGCCGGCGATGTCGTTGTAATTGCTGTCGATTGCTTTCGACAGCTTGGAGCTGTCCAGTGTCAGGCTGCCGTCTTTTTGGAACGAAATACCGATCTGGCCCAGGTTGGTCAGATTGCTTCCTTGTAAGCCTGTGATGGAACTGGACAGTTGGCGGCGGATGTCAGCCTGCAGGCTGCGCAAGGTGGTATCACCGAGCAGCGCGCCACCGGTCTTGGTCTCGGCGTCGTAGCCGCCCAATGCCGTGAATTGATTGTTGAGATCGTTGTAAGCCTTGACGAAGCCGTTGACTGCCGTCGTGAGCGACGCCGTGTCCTTGGCAACGGTCAGCGTGGAGCTGCCGACCTTTAACGTGCTGATCGTCACGCCGGTGATGGCGCCCGAAATACCGGCGCTGGAGCTGGTGACGTCGATGCCGTTGACGGTGGCCTTGGTGTCGGCGGCGGCCGCTTTCTGGCTCAGGTTTTGCACGCCGGACGGGTCGTACGACAACAAGCCGACCAGCGCCGGGTCGGGTGGTTCGCCACCGGAGCCAGCCAGCGAAATTTTCATGGTGGAGCTTTGGCCGGTTGCCGTCGAGGTCAAGATCAGGCGGTTGGGGGTAGCGCCGGTACCGGTGGAGCCGTCGGACACGATACTGGCCGTGACACCGAAGTTACCCTTGTTGATCGCGGCCATGATGCCCTGCAGCGAATTATTGGTACTGTCGATAACGATGTTGCCGCTAGTGCGATCAGAGTCAGCTGTGAACGCGGCGCCCAGATACGATCCGCCGACGCCGGCAGACAGGCCGGCGCCAGCAGGGTTGGTGCCGGTAACATTGATCGGGCTGCCGTCGTTGGATACCAGCGAAATGGATCCGACCGCTGTCGTGCTCGAGCCGATATTGGCCTGGCCGCTGTTGCCGATACCGCCGGTAACACCGCCCGACACTGCCTCGGCAATGGCGATGTTGCTGCCGTCGGCATTGGTAAATTGTAAGGTGCCGTCGGCGGCGGAGCCGGAGACGGTGATGTTGGCGTCGGCCAGCGCGCGCGCCACGGACGTGTTGCCGGTCAGTGCCGCGTCGATCGACGCGGCACTGACGGCATCGGCATCGCCGCCGGCCACGCCGTCGCGCTGGACCGCGATTTCAACCCCGCCCACCGACAGCGAATAGGTGCCGCCACCGCTCGTGTCCACAGTGCCGAACGTGGACGCGCCGCCGGCACCGAACAGTGTGGCGCTGGTTACCGTAGGCGCCGCCTTGGCCGAGACGCCGGTGGTCGTGCTCTTGGCGTTGATGGCATCGGCCAGCAGGCGGGCGCTGCGCGTGGTGCCATCGGTGGCAATGGCCGTGCCGTTGAGGACCAGTGCGCCAGGGGTGAGACCGGAGGTGTTCAGGCTGGCGCCCAGCGCGCTGCCGGCGATGCCGAAGGTACCGCCGCCAACCGTGCCCAGCGAGAAATTAATGGTCGTCTTGGCGCCGGCGCCGATGGTCGCGGTAGTGGACTTGTAGCCGCCCGAGGCCAGCGTCTGCGCTTGCGCCACCTGGGTGACGTTGATTTTGTAAGAGCCGGCCTTGGCCGTACCGTTGGCGGTTGCGGTAAAGATGGAGGAGTCGCCGGACGTGGACGACATGGTCTGGAAGCCGCTCAGCGAAGTGAGGCTCGACAGCGACGACTGGAACGTGCCCAACGCACCTGACAAATTGCCAAATGCAGACACCTGGCCCAGGTAGCTCGCCGATTTCTTGTCGTACTGGGCCAGCGGCGCCGATTCCGCCACCATCAGCTTGCTGATGATGTCGTTGACCTGAATGCCAGACCCAATGCCGGGGGATGAGATAGCCACGATGCGCTCCTGTGTAAAGCAATAATATAAGGCAATAACGGCAGAATCAAACCGGACTTGAGAAGGAAGAATACCAGTCAGTTCCAACTTAGCGTAAGAAAGTCGGGTTTGACAGGGATGCCGGTAGCGGCACGGGGAGACGGCGCGCCAGATAAGCTTGCCATGACGGGGAAAAAAACGGCGCGCACAAGGCGCGCCGCGGTGCTGCGACTTCAGGCAGTTTGTTGTATCAACACGCCTTTGGTGGATTTTGCTTCCATCGCCTTGGCGATTTCCAGCGCTTCGGGCGTGGGAATCTGGCGCAGGACTTCCTTGGTGGTCTGGTCGATGACCTTGACCACCGTGCGTTTGCTGTCGGTATCGATGGAAAACTCCAGCCCTTGCGACTTGGCCTGCGGCGACTGGTTCAACTCCGATACTGCACGGTTGACCTGGTCGAGCGACGGCGCTCCCTTGACCGCATTGGCGGTCTCGACAGCGGTGGCCGGGGACCGCGTGGCGCCCGGGGCGGCGGCAGCGTCGGTGCCGGCCATCTGGCGTTCCACCGGGCGACCGGTGGTGCTGACAGATCCTATTGAGTCGATAGTCATGATGCGTCCTTTACGAAAAATCCCCGACTGACGAAGTCAGACGGGGAGCGTGGTTAGCGCAAGTTTTTTCTGAGCTAACTCATCCCAAGGGATTAGCCACGCAGCAGCGACAGCACGCCGTTCGGCAGCGAGTTGGCCTGGGCCAGCATCGCGGTACCAGCTTGTTGCAGGATCTGGCCGCGCGTCAGGTTGGCCGTTTCTTGCGCAAAGTCGGTATCCTGAATCCGGCTACGCGAAGCCGACAAGTTCTCGGTCGTCGTGTTCAGGTTGGCAATGGTCGAAGCGAAACGGTTCTGGATCGCACCGAGCGATGCACGGTTGCTGTTGATCTGGTTCAGGGCCGAATCAATGCTCAACAGTGCGTCGTTGGCGCCAGCAACGCTGCTGACGTCGATTTTCGAGACCGACTGCAGATCGCTACCGACGTTGGCGGCGCCAGCGATGGTGTTGCCACCGGTGGAGTCGATCGAGAAGCCGGTGTCCGACGAGAAGGCAACCTGGCCGCCGACCGCAATCGCCGTTCCCGCGATGTCAATCTTGGTACCCGAGCCTGCCACGCCGCCGATGTCGGCGCCACGGATCTGGGCGGCGGTGCCGCTACCCTTGAGGGCCACGTCACCGGTCTGAGCGGCGATCTGGATGTCGTTACCAGCGTTGTCGTTCAGTTGCAGTTCCTTTTTGCCGGAGCTGTCGGTCTTGATGCTGGCCGTGACATTGGTGGTGCCGGTCTGGGCATTGATCGCTTGCGCCAGGGCCGACAGGTCACCACCCACCACCTTGGCCGTGATGGTCACGGCTTTCGAGTTCGAATCGTTGGCGATCGAGTTGGCGCCGCGCAGCTGGAAATTCACTGCGCCGTCGTTGATGCCCGAAATCGTTGCTTGCGACGTGGCTTGCGCCGTCACCGAGCTCTTGTCGGATACCGAGTTGACCTTGGCGGCAATTGCCTTGGCGCTGTCGCCGATGGCACCGAACACACTGGTGGACTTGCCACCGGCCGAGCTGATGGCCAGGGTTTCAGCAGCAATTACGCTGTTCTTGGCATCGACGTCGAGGTTGGTGGTGGTGTCGGCAATGGCTTGCGACTGCGAAGCCGCAGCAACCACCGGCTTGATCGTGTTGTTGCCGATGTCGCTGGCCTTGGCCGACTGCACGCCCACGTTAATGGTTTGGTTGGAATTGGCGCCAACCTGGAACTGGGCCGAGGTCAGCGAGCCGTCGAGCACGTTCTGGCCGTTGAACTGGGTGGTGTTGGCCACGCGGTCCAGCTCTTGCGACAGGGCCGATACCTCGTTCTGGATCGATTTGCGATCCGAATCCGAGTTGGTGCCGTTAGCGGACTGAACTGCCAGTTCGCGGATACGTTGCAGCAGATCGCCAGCGGTGCTCAAGCCACCCTCAGCCGTTTGAGCCAGCGAGATGCCGTCGTTGGCGTTACGTGCGGCTTGTTGGTTACCGCGGATTTGCGACGTGAAGCGCTCGGAAATTGCCAGGCCGGCGGCGTCGTCCTTGGCGCTGTTGATGCGCAGGCCGGAGGACAGACGTTGCAACGAGGTCGACAGATTAGTTTGCGAGCTGCTCAGGTTACGTTGCGAATTCAGCGATTGGATGTTGCTGTTGATGACTTGTGCCATGATGATTCTCCAGATTTACTACGGTGTGGGCTAGCTGCTCATTTCACTTTGGTCTGTCTCTGCGTTCCGAGACAATCAAACCGCTGTTGTAATGATTTTCGGTTGCCCGGCGGGAAAATTTAGGCCTGGAAACGAACTTTAAATTTCATTTTCAGCCTAAAGTTCACCCGTCGCTCCCGCTTAATCGACCGTGGAAAACGAATCTTTAGGGTAAAAATAAATTTATTTACCCATGATTTAAACCAAAAAAAAACCCGGATGGCGCCGGGCTGGAGAGTTTTTATGGCAATCACGCCAAGTTTTTACGGCTACGAGGCCATCACCACCCGGTTTTTGCCGGTCTGCTTGGCGGTATACATGGCCTTGTCGGCACGTTTGACCAGTTCGGTCTGCTCTTCGTTGGGGCGGCGCAGCGCCACGCCGGCGGAAAAGGTAATCAATACTTTCTCGTTGTCGTGCAGGAAGAAGTGCTTGGTCAGTTCGCGCTGCAAACGGGTCATGGTGGACGCCGCCGCCTCAATGGTGGTTTCGGGCATCAGGATCAGGAATTCCTCGCCGCCGAAGCGGGCGATCACGTCCATCGAACGCAAGGTTTCCTTGACGATTTTGACCAGGTGCTTGAGCGCGGCGTCGCCGGCAATATGGCCGTAGGTGTCGTTGAGCTTTTTGAAGTCGTCCAGGTCGAGCACGGCAATGCACAGCGGCGTGCCGCGGCGGTCGGAACGCGCGGTTTCGCGGTCGAACACATCGTCGAGGCCACGGCGGTTGAGGCTGCCGGTCAGCTGGTCTTCGCGTACCAGCTCGCTTAAATGCTGGAGCTTGGCTTCGAGCGCGTGGATGCGGCTTTCCGCGTCCTGCACTTCCTGGCGCGCCAGCACCATCTTGTCGCGGGCCTTGAGCGCTTCGGCCTGCACCGTGCGGGTTTCCTTCAGCACGTCGTCGAGAATGCTGTTGAGTTCGGAAATATTGTCGGCCTTGCTAATCTTGTCCGAGTAGCCACCGATTTTTTCGTGGAAGTCGCCGGTGGACGCGGCCACCGCGCCCAGGCGGTCGATAAACGTCATCATCATGTTCTTGACGGTGAGCTTGACGTCCGACAGGCTGTGCTTGAGCTGGCCCTGCTTGTAAATCACTTCCTTCAGGCTGCGCGTGGCTTCTTCCAGCGCGCGCACGTCGAGCGGGCCGGCGATCAGGTTTTGCACGGCCTCGATCTGGCCGCGCAGCCAGCTGTCGTCGTCCAGCAGCTCGCTGACGTTTTCCAGCAGCAGCTTGAACAGGCGCAGCAGCAACTCCTGCTGCTCGCCGCTGTCGGCGCCGCGCACCTCGATCTGGAAGCACAATTGCTTGAGACGCAGGCCGATCTCGGTCAGCGCTTCCTCGCTGTGGGCGTCGCGCGTGGCCGCGCCCAGCGACTCGGCCTCGGCCGCCAGGGCCGGGGCGCCGGCCAGCAGCGAGGCCACCGCAAAGGTGAGGGTGCGGCTGAGCAGTTCGCGCAGGGCGCGGCTTTGCTCGTCATCGGCACCGGCCATGCCGGCCACTTCGATGCCGGGTTTCTTGCTGATAAAGTGTTTTTCTACCAGTTGCGACAACATGCGCGCATAGCCGTCCCAGTCGCGCGACTTGACGGCGCGGTTGAAGCGGCGGCCGAAGTCGGCCAGGTCGCCGGTGCCTTCCGTCAGGCGGGTGGCAAACTGGTTCAGCACCGATTCCGGCCCGGGGTCGATGCTGCCGAGCGGCGCGGCAGGGGCCGCAGGCGCCTCGGCAATGCCGGCGATTTCGTTGTAGATCTCGCGATACGCCTCGGGCGTGGGCGCGATGCGGCGCAGCGCCAGGCGCTTGAACGCCTCGCGGGCGATCTCGGCCGGATTCTGCTCGGGAACGGTGGGTTTGCTGGACATGGACGCGCGACCTCTAAAGGGGTTTACTTGGTTGTAGCATGATAGGCCGGTGCCGCGCGCGTCATTGCCTGGAGAAGGGGCGGAAAGACGTCTTTCATTTCTGCATTAAACATGTTCTAACCAACAACGTCGGGGCGATCAGTTGTCATTTTACTCCGACCGGCCCGGTTCGTCGTTCCTGTTCAATCGATCAGCTGGTTTTTAATTGCGTAATGGGTGAGTTCGGCGCTATTTTTGAGTTTCATCTTTACCAGCAGCCGCGCCCGGTACTCGCTGACGGTTTTCACCGACAACGACAGTTCCTTGGCAATCACGCCCACCGTCTTGCCGGACGCGATCATGGTCAGGGTCTGGTATTCGCGGTCGGAGAGCGCGTCGTGCGGCGGCGCTTCGTGATCTTCACCCACGTGGTTGGCCAGTTCCTGCGCCAGTGCCGGGCTGATGTACTTCAGGCCGCCGGCCACCTGGCGGATCGCCGTGACCAGCTCGCGCGGCGCGCTCTGCTTGGTCAGGTAGCCGGATGCGCCCGCCTTGAGCGAGCGGATCGCATACTGGTCTTCACGGTGCATCGACAGCATCAGCACGGCCAGTTCCGGCTTTTCCTTCTTGATTTGCTTGAGCACGTCGATGCCGCTGCGGTCGGGCATGGAAATGTCGAGCAACATGACCTGGCACTCGGACTTGCGAAACAGCTTGATCGCTTCCAGGCCGTTTTCCGCCTCGCCGGCGACGATGATATCGCGCGTTTCGGCCAGGATTTGCTTCAAGCCTTCGCGCACGATGGCATGGTCGTCAGCGATGAAGACCTTGATGATGGCTTTTTCACTCATGGTGTATTTCTCTATCTACTCTGTCGGTACGCGCTCTGTGGCGCATTGCGCACAACGGTTGGTGCAGCCAGCTGGCTACCCGCCTATTGTAGCCCCGCCGGCCAGCGCTGCCGCCGTGCTTTCGTGGCGGATCTTGATGGCCACCACGGTGCCGCCGCCTGGCGCATGGCTGAGGGTGAGCGTGCCACCGAGCGCCCGCGTGCGTTCCACCATGCCCCGCAGGCCGAACGACGCGGGCTTGGAACGGTCGGCCTGGCGGATGCCGCGGCCGTCGTCGGTGATTTTCAGGCTGACGTAATGGCGCAGCCGCGCCAGCTTGACGCTCACCCGCGACGCCTCGGCATGCTTGGCGATATTGGTCAGCGCTTCCTGGGCGATGCGGAACAGCGCCGTCGACTGGTCCTCGTCGAGGCCCATGTCGCGCTGGTTGTAACTGAACGTGGCGTCGATGCCGGCCTGCTTGTCGAATTCGCGGATCTGCCATTCGAGCGCGGCCACCAGGCCCAGGTCGAGCAGGGCCGGGCGCAGGTCGAGCGAAATACGGTGCACGGCGTCGATGGTGCGGTCCACCAGCGCATCGAGGTAGTCGGTGCGCTCGAGCAGTACCGGGTCGTGGCCGTCGAGGCGCGCGGCCAGCATGGCCAGCGCCATCTTGATGGCAGTCAGGTTGCCGCCCAGCTCGTCGTGGATTTCACGGGCGATACGGGTGCGCTCCTGTTCCTTGACGCGGTCGGTGTGCGCGCTCAATTCGGCCAGCCGCGCGCGTGACCGCCGCACTTCCTGCTGCTCCTGCTTGCTCTCGGTGATATTGGTCATCATGCCGTCCCAGCGCACGGCGCCGCCGGACAGCGCGTGCGGCGTGGCGCGCAGGTTGATCCATTTGACGTCCTTCCAGGCATCGACCCAGATCCGGCCTTCCCAGTTCCAGCTCCACAATGCCGTGGCCGATGCCTGCATGGCGTCCAGGTAGGAGGCGCGGTCTTCGGGCAGGATCAGTTCCAGGAAGCGCTCCGGCGCCGCGTGCAGGTCAGCCGGCAACAATCCCAGCAGGGCCTGGCAGCCGTCGCTCAGGTAGGGAAAGGCCACCGTGCCATCGGCCTGGCGTTCGAACTGGTACACCAGGCCGGGGGTGTTGGAGACGATGGCATCGAACCGCGCCTGGACTTGTTCCAGTTCGGCAGCGAGGTCGGACGGCGAGGGTGCTTGCGATGCGGCGTTCATGTCAGTAATGAGTGAGAGTTAGGCGCGCCAGCGGGCACGGAAGCGCTTGAGCAGGCGGCGGAAGCGCCCGGCCCAGCTGCGAGGTCCCAGTTTGGCACGCTGGCGCCAGCGGCGCACGGCAGCGGCCAGCGCCGTCACCTGTTGCCAGGCGGCCGTCGCGCGCAGCCGGGCGATCCAGCGCTGTTTCAGGTCGAGGAACCAGCCCAGCAGGCGGGCAAACCAGACGATGGTCATCAATACCGGCCGCGTGAGCAGGTACAGCCGCGCCACGGCGGCCGCGCCCAGTACCTTGGCCAGCACGATGACGATTAACCCCAGCAGCGCGTGGCCATTGGCCAGCGCCCACAGCGCCAGCAGCTTGACGGGAAACAGCAAGACGGCCGGCAACACTAGCAGCACCAGCGCCGCGTACGGTCCGAGCCTGCAAATGCCTGCTTCGAGCCGGGCCAGCGGCGGCCACGCGGTGAGACGGCGCATCAGCGCCGCGCCCCGGTCCCACAGCCAGTCTTCCAGCAGCAACAGCAGTGCCGCCAGGTAGACCAGCGGCGCGAACAGCCAGCGGTGCAAGCGTCGGAAATATTTCATCGTGCCTCAACGGTTCTTTTGTCAGCATGATACGTGAAAGAAAACGTTTGCGGAAAAGCAGGGAGGTACAATAGAACGCATGAATAAAGCATTTGTAAAAGAATCGGACGGGGACGACGACGAGGAAGCCGCCGCGCTGGCGCTGGCCATCCCCGCCGGCTCCAAGAACTACATCCGCCCCGAGGGGTACGAGCGCATCAAGCAGGAGTTGCTGCAGCTGATCGATGTCGACCGTCCTGAGGTGGTGCGCATCGTCCACTGGGCCGCATCCAACGGCGACCGCTCGGAAAACGGCGACTATATCTACGGTAAAAAACGCCTGCGCGAAATCGACCGTCGCATTCGCTTCCTCACCAAGCGCATGGATTCGGCAGCGATTGTCGACCCCAGCGTGCACCACGGCAGCGACCAGATCTTTTTTGGCGCCACCGTCACGTACTGCGACCAGCATGGCGCCGAGCGCACCATCACCATTGTCGGCATCGACGAACTCGATCCGTTGAACGGCAAGATCAGCTGGGTAGCACCGGTAGCCCGCGCCCTGACCAAGGCGCGCGAAGGTGACGTCATCACATTCCAGGCGCCGCACGGCGTCGATGAACTGGAAATCCTGGAAGTAAAATACCCGGCCCCGCTGCCACAGTGAGCAGCACGCGAGCCAGGAGTTCCTCGGCGCAGAGCCCGCGCAACATCCAACATCTGGGGTCTGACCCCGGCAAGCTCATCAGTGGGGTCTGACCCCGGCAAGCTCAGCATTGGGGTCTGACCCCGGCAAGCTCAGCAGTGGGGTCTGACCCCAGCAAGCTCTAGCGTGGGGAATGACCCTGTGAAGTCGTTGGCTTGACGTCCATCAAACTGTCTTCCTGGCTGATTGTTAAGGTCAGTTTTTTGCTTTGGGAGAGCATCGTGCCGCGTCGCCCACGGTTGGTCATGCCGGAGACCCCTTTACACGTGATGCAGCGCGGTCACCATCGGCAGTGCTGTTTCGTCAGCGACGCTGACTATCTCAAGTACCTCGAACTGCTGAAGAAAAATACCAGTATTACGGGCTGTCAGCTCCACGCCTACGTGTTAATGAGTAACCACATCCACTTGCTGCTGACGGTCGTCGATGCGGGGTTGCTGGGCAAGTTCATGAAAGCGGTTGGCCAGGAATATGCGCAGTACTTTAATTACCGGTTCAAGGTCAGCGGCGCGGTGTGGGAAGGGCGGTACAAGGCGTGTCATGTCACCACCGAAGCGTACTTCATGGAGTGCCAGCGTTATATCGAGCTCAACCCTGTCCGCGCCGGGATCGCCGCGGTGCCGGGAAGCTACCGCTGGTCGAGTTATCGGTGCAATGCCGAGGGGAGGGATGAGGCGATCATCACGCCGCACACCTTGTATCAGCGGCTGGGAACAACCCGGGCAGAACGGCTACAGGCTTACCGCTGCCTGTTTGACGCGCCGCAGGCCGAGACCAGACTCGATAACATTCGTTCGGCCATCAATTCCCAACGCCGGCTCTAAGCCCGCACGGCGCGATGGCCCTCCGCATGCCGTCCCCGGCATTGGCGGTGCGGGTGCAAGAAGATCAGCTGCGCTCGCGCAAAATGCGGTTCACACCCGACACCCGCCGCACATTGCGCAGCAAGCCCGCCAGGTGCACGCGGTCTTTCACCTGGATGGTAAAGCGCAACTGGTGCAGCACGTTGTCCTTGTCCTCGTCCATGCCCACGTACGTGATGTTGGCGTCGGATTCGCCGATCTCGGCCGCCACCCGCGCCAGGATGCCTTTTTCGTTGTTGATCAAGAGCTTGATGCGGCAATCGAAACGGCGGTTCAGTTCGGTGCCCCATTTGACGGCGATCCAGCGGTCCGGTTCCTTGATCTTCTGGCGCTTGGCCACGGTGCAATCGTTGGTATGCACCAGCAAGCCCTGATCGCGCCGCAGCTGGCCGATAATCGAATCGCCCGGTATGGGCAGACAACACGGCGCCAGTTGTACCGACACGCCTTCGCTGCCGCAGATCGTCACCGGGTCGAGCTCGGTAGCGCTGTTGTGGTCGA
>Ga0308164_10001372_pt1 | contig 28976 bp, 26 predicted proteins | sample PhyTR2_FD_201031 | JGI IMG/M metagenome (GOLD analysis project Ga0308164, IMG submission 201031) | Phyllosphere microbial communities from UC Gill Tract Community Farm, Albany, California, United States - DLSLT.R2 | ecosystem: Host-associated > Plants > Phyllosphere > Unclassified | place: USA... | reverse complement strand
CACCATTGGTTTTATTAATCTGTACATTGGAAACCTTTCCGTTGATTGAATTCAAAAGGTTGGGTGTTTTTACTTCTGTAAGCTCATCTCCTCCAATCTGCTGGCTGGAGTACGTTAAGGACCGTACCTGCCTTTTTATCCCCAAAGAAGTAACAACCACCTCTTCTATTTTGGTTGTTTTAGCAGTATCTGCCTTTTTTGTTTCCTGTGCATAGACAGATAAAGAAACAGCTAATAAAACCGGTATAACAGTTTTTCTCATAAGGTTAGTTTTATTAAGATTTATTGAGAATCAACTTACATCGCTTTAAATATTGTATACATTTTAAAATGAGTTTTATTTTCATTTTTTAGCAATATTTGTATCAAATAATTAAAGTTTTGTTAAGATTTAATTCATATTAGCAAATCTAATTTTTGTTGCCAACCAGATATAATACTATTTTATCATAAAACGATATTATTTTTTCATACATTTTAAAATAAACAACTTAAGTACCTGATTTAAAAGAACATAATCCAGTATTGGAGTTATAAAATTTGAGTTTTTTTTATCATAATTACCATCAAAAAAAGGATCCGAATCTTTAAATCCGGATCTTTGTGGTATGATTTTATAAGGAAATGAATATTTATTCGATTTTTTTCACTCCCTTAAACTGTTCTCTGAATTCTGTTGGGGTTGTTTTTTTTACAGATTTAAAAACCTTATTAAAATTTGCGATATTATTAAATCCGGCTTCAAAAGCAATTTCAAAAACCGTAAGATTTTTTTCCATAAGCCATCGGGCTGCATAACTGATTCTTATTTCATTGAGGTAATTCACAAAAGTTTTACCTATTCTTTTTTTAATAAACCGATTAAAGGTTACATTACTCATATTCACCAATGCCGCCGCATCATTCAATGTTATTTTATTTTCAAAATTCTTATGGACAAAATCATGAATGACTTTCATTTTATCATTATCATCAAAGGTTTCGAGTTCTATGCTATACGATGATAGGAGGGTGGTATTTTCAGCAGTGGCCAGTTCATTCAGAATTTTCATGATTTCTATGAAAGACTCAAAACTATCCATTTTCGATAAATTCAGAAAAGAATCCTTCAGTTTCTCTGCCGTTTCCTGAGAAAACAAAATTCCTTTAATGGAATCTTTTATCATTGCATTGATGGGTTTCAGAATGTTTTTCTCCATCAAAGACTGGTTAAAGAAATCCTGATTAAACTGCACGGTAATCTCATGCGTTTTCTTGTGCTTATTCTTATAGTTTGCCCAACAGTGCGGCAGATTAGGACCCACCAATACCAATTCTATATTCCCTATTTCTCCCGTATGATCACCAATCATCCGGCGGTAGCCTTTACCTTTGTAAATAAAATTAATCTCTATTTCCGGATGATAATGATACGGGAAATCGAATGATGCTTTTATCCGGTCAAATACAAGAAAACTGTCCTCTGGAGATAACGGCGTTATTTCTCTCAAAATACTTTCTAGCTTACTCATTTTTTTGAAAATTAAATACAGTTTAAATTCAGGTTTCGTAAAATCGGTACAATAGTTTCACCGGAAATATATGAATTTTATTATTGTATTGTTAAAGAAACTCATGCTGCTCACATCAGGCTTTTTTGTATCTTTAAAATTAAAGTAACTATATGGTATTGGAAGATCTCGTTTTTGAAGATAATTATAAGAAATTCGGACTGAATGTATTTTCTAATGAAAACCTTGACTCCATCAACAATATAAAGGCTCATCCTTATATTAAAATCCTTTTTGTTCCGGCCGGATACGAACTTACAATCGACTTTAATCATCATATTACTCAGGTCCCTACTCTATTTTTCCTTACCTATCAATATCTGGACATCACAAGCGGAGGTACTGATGAAGCCTCTTTCCTCTATTACAACCGCGATTTTTACTGTATTCAGATCCATGATAAAGAAGTTGCCTGTGACGGTCTGCTTTTCCATAATATTTTTGAAATCCCAAATGTGGAGCTTGATCATGCTGAAACTGTTATCATTCAAAGCTTATTCAGCCATATAAAAGATGAGCTTGAATGGAAAGAATCTTCAAGTGAGGAAATGATAAGAACCTACCTGAAACAGATCATCATCCGCGCCACAAGAAAATGGAAGAAGCAAAACCTGAAGACGGAAACCGTGAATATACCTAATAATGAACTTGATGTTTTCAGGGATTTCAGCAGGTATCTGGAGATTCATTTCAGAGAAAAACATCAGGTGGCCGACTATGCAGAGCTTCTTCACATTGCTCCCAAAACCTTAACTCATAAATTCAAAAACCTGCATCTGGAATCTCCCAACCAGCTGATCATCAACCGCATTTTACTGGAGGCAAAAAGATTATTATTCTATACAGATAAAAGCGTTAAAGAAATTGCATACGATCTTGGATATGAAGATCCGGCCTACTTCAATCGCCTTTTCACTCAAAAAACAGGAAGCACACCCTCAAATTTTAAAAAAAATTACTTTTCGGGAAAAAAGTACAATATTTAAGTCTTTTTATCTATCGTATTGAATCATTGCCCGACTTACCTTTGTAACATCAAAAATAAAATATTTACTAAAACAACAAAAACAAACATTATGAGACGTAACGCAACAGCCGTTTGGAACGGTAACATTAAAGAAGGTAAAGGACATTTAACGACACAAAGTACAACGTTGAATGAAACTCAATATTCTTTCAACAGCCGTTTTGCTGACGGAGTTGGAACCAATCCTGAAGAATTGCTGGCAGCAGCCCATGCCGGATGTTTTACCATGAAATTAAGCGCAGAGCTTTCCCAGGCAGGATTCACTCCTGAAGAACTGAAAACGACTTCAGTAATTACGCTTGATCCTAACATTGGAAAAATCACCAAATCTGAATTAACATTAACGGCAAAAGTTCCAGGTTTATCAGAAGAAGAATTTCAAAAATATGCTAAAATTGCTGAAGAAGGATGCCCGGTTAGTGCTGCTTTCAATTTTGAAATTACATTGAATGCCACTTTAGCTTAAAATAAGCTTTATTATAACGATATAAAGTATTGAAATCTGAGCACGACAAATCGCTCAGATTTCATTTGTAAATAAAATATACCAAGTGGTATATTTTTGTATCTTTGCTGAAAATTGCAACTGAAATGTCAAAAGCAGAAAAGACAAAACAATTCATCATCGAGAAAACAGCTTCTTTGTTTAATACCAAAGGCTATACTTCGACTTCGCTTTCTGATATTACAGAAGCAACAGGATTGACAAAAGGCAGCATCTATGGAAATTTTGAAAACAAGGATGAAGTCGCTCTTGAAGTTTACCGATACAATGCAGGTGTTTTAACAAAGAATTTGGCAAGATCCTTTGGGAATGAATTTCCTACAACAGTCCATAAGCTGCACGCACTTGTTGATTTTTACCGAAAAAACTGGAAAATAGTTTTTTCAAACGGCGGATGCCCGCTAATGAATGCCGCTACAGAAGCAGATGATACTTTTCCTGTCCTTAAAAAACAGGTTCAATTATCTTTTGAAGAGTGGAAAAAGAAAATCGGATCTGTAATTGCAGAAGGGCAGAACAAAGGAGAAATTAATAAAAACCGGAATTCCGAAGAATATGCTTCCTTATTTATCATGCTGATCGAAGGAGGTATTTTGCTATCTAAAACCACAGGGGAAATAAAATTCTTACACATCGCTTTGGATAGGATAGTCAGCATGATCGATCAAGAACTTAGCATTATTCCATCATAAAATTCATCTTATGGAAACAAAAAAAGTGGCTATCATAGGATACAACAGAATTCCTTTCGCCAGAATGAATACCGCCTACTCCGATGCAGGCAATCAGGATTTACTTCTTTCCGCATTAACAGGATTGATCAACCGCTATCATTTAAAAGGAAAACTCCTTGGGGAAGTTGCCGGTGGTGCTGTGATTAAACATATTTCTGAGAGCAACCTCATCAGAGAAACGGTAATGAATACCTCTCTGGATCCTGCAACCCCTGCATGCGATCTTCAGCAGGCCTGCGACACGGGAATTGAAGCAGCCATTTACATCGGAAATAAAATTGCACTTGGACAGATAGAAAGTGGCATTGCCTGCGGTGTTGAAGCAATGAGTAATATTCCCTTCGAATCTTCCCAAAGATTAAGAAAAGCTTTACTAAAAGCTAATAAAGAAAAATCTGCGTTTGGCAAATTAAAACATTTACTGAGTCCGAAACTAAAAGACTGGATGCCGATTCCCTATAAAGGCCAGGAGCCTAAAACAGGAATGGTAATGGGTGAACATACGGAAATCACTGCCAAATATTACCAGATTTCCCGTGAAGAACAGGATCTGCTGGCATTGAACAGCCACAAAAACATGGCTAAAGCGTATGATGAAGGTTTCTTTGATGATATGATCACTCCCGCTTTCGGTCTTGATAAAGATAACAACCTGAGAAGAGATACGAGCTTGGAAAAATTATCTCAGCTAAAACCAGCCTTTGATAAACAGGCAGGAACGTTAACGGCAGGAAACTCTACTCCTTTTACCGATGGGGCTTCTGCCGTATTATTGGCAAGTGAAGAATGGGCAAAAGCTAATAATCTCCCAATTTTAGCGTATATTACATTTTCTGAGCTTGCAGGGATAGAATATGTTGAAAATAAACAGAATTTACTGTTAGCACCCGTTTTTGCTGCTGAAAGAATGCTTAAAAAAGCAGGAATGAATCTGGAGGACTTTGATTATTACGAAATTCATGAAGCATTTGCCGCACAGGTCTTAGCTACAATCAAGATTTGGGAAAATGATGACCTCGCTAAAAAATTCGGACTTGAAAAAGCGTTAGGAAAAATAGACCGTAATAAACTGAATGTAAAAGGAGGAAGCCTTGCCGCCGCACATCCATTTGCCGCAACAGGAGGAAGAGTAATTGCCACTTTAGCAAAACTTCTTGATGAAAAAGGAAGCGGAAAAGGGTTTATTTCGATCTGCGCAGCGAGAGGACAGGGTATAACAATGATTTTAGAAAAATAAATACAGAGTGTATGGACAGATTAGCACAACTCAAACAATTCATCGGAAAAGAATTTGACCAGTCTCCTTCTCCATTTATGAAATGGCTGAATCCGGTCGTTATTTCGGCAGAAGAAGGCCAGCTGGAATTTCAGTATACCGTACGGGCAGAATGGCTGAATCCGATTGGAAATCTGCATGGCGGGGTAACCGCAGCTATTGTAGATGACATCATAGGAGCAACAATGTTCTCTCTAAATGATAAATCTTTCATAACAACCATCAATAATGTGATTGATTATTTTTCAACTGCAAAAGAAAATGATAATATTGTAGCCGAAACGAAAATCATTAAAAGAGGCAAGCAATTTATCAACGCACAATGCGAAATTTGGAATGCAGATAAAACAAGATTAATTGCAAGGGGAACCTCCAATTTATTTAAAATTAATAACTAGATATGAAACGAGTTGTCATTACTGGACTGGGCGCAGTAACGCCTTTGGGAAATAATGTCGAAGATTTTTGGCAAAATAGTATAAATGGCGTTAGTGGTGCAGGGCTTATCAAACAATTTGATACCGAAAAATTTAAAGTTCATTTTGCATGTGAAGTGAAAGACTTTGACCCAAAAATACACTTAACCCACAATGAAATTAAAAAAAGTGATATTTTCTCTCAATATGCCATGTATTCTTCTTCGGAAGCCATCAAGGATTCCGGACTGGATTTAGAAAATATGGATCCGTTTGATACCGGAGTTATCTGGGGAACGGGTCAGGGCGGCATGCAGACTTTCGAAAGTGAAGTAATGGAGTTTGCCCAAGGAGAAGGTTCACCACGCTTCAACCCTTTTTTCGTTCCTAGGTTCATTGCAAATATGGCTTCGGGAATGATCTCTATGAAATACGGACTTCGCGGAATCAATTATACCACGGTTTCTGCCTGTGCAACGGGAAATACGGCATTAATGGACGCGTTCAATTATATCCGTCTCGGAAAAGCCAAAGTAATCATCAGCGGTGGTTCAGAAGCAGCAATTACTCCGGCTTCTGTTGGAGGCTTTTCAATCATGAAGGCCATGTCTACAAGAAATGATGATTTTGCTACTGCAAGCCGTCCTTATGATGCCGACAGAGATGGTTTCGTGATGGGTGAAGGGGCAGGCGCCCTAGTTCTTGAGGACTATGACCATGCAAAAGCCAGAGGAGCAAAAATATATGCAGAATTAGTAGGAGCAGCCATGACTGCTGATGCTTACCATATGACAGCACCTCATCCTGAGGGGGTAGGAGCCATCAAGGCAATGCAGATCGCATTGAAAGAGGCAGGCGCCAATGTGGATGATATTGATTATATTAACCCGCATGCAACCTCAACACCACTGGGAGATCTTGTTGAATTAAATGCTATTACCAGTCTTTTCAAAGGAAATAAAAAGCTGGATATCAGTGCAACAAAATCTATGACGGGACATTTATTGGGAGCGGCTGGAGCGGCGGAGGCCATTCTTTGTATAAAGGCTATTCAAAACGGTATTATTCCACCTACGATCAATATGCATAAAGTGGATGAAAATATTCCGAGGGATATTAATATTGTTTTTGGAGAAGCTAAAGAAAAAGATATTACGTTTGCACTAAGCAACGCTTTTGGATTTGGCGGGCACAATGCCACTCTGATTTTCAAAAAAGTGTAACCAATTTTCGATTAAATATAATACGATCACTTGAATTTACAGGTGTCCAGTCTTACAATAAAAAAAGCAGCTCAAATGGGCTGCTTTAACATTATATGATTTCTATACAACACTGAAACAGTGATTGTATATTAAAAAATTATTTGTAATCCGGAATAAAAAAGTCATCAGCATCTTCTGAAATCGGCAGATACAATCTCTCCCACTCCTTGCTTTTCACCATATCCCAGCTGTGTCCTTTTCCTTTAAGGTCTTCCGCTAAAAGAATTACTCCGGGTTTAATCATAAAAGTCGATCCGTCACTCACTTTAAATTTGATGTTTCCTTTTAAAGTAATTACGTACTGCCTTCTTGGAGCAGGATGTTCATTTTTTTCCCATTCTTCCGTTTTGTTGCTTATCCAGAATGTGGTGATATTCATGTGCTTTAGTGTAGGAATCTTTCCTTTTTCAAAAGTACATGTTCCGTCAGGATTATTCATAAGCCTTACGGCGGGAATATATTCACTGGTACTTTCTGTACTTACGCTTAGATGTTGTTTGTCCTGTTCATTCATAAATCCAACGGTGCTTAATGCTGCTGCCTTGCAGGAGCCTTTAGTGATGTTTTCATGGTAAATTTAGCTGTTTTATTTTTAATTGTGACAGGCCTGTTTTGAATATTAAAATCAGTTGGAAATATATTGCATTCTTTAGCATTAAATTCCGGCATCATCAATAAGTACGTTGTCATGAAGCCCTTTTAAGCCGGCAGCTGAAGAAATAAAGTAAGGACCACAGCAATTATAATTACCGCGGAAGCAAGAAGACTAAATAAAAAAAGCAGTCAAAATTGACTGCTTTTACTTTTTATGCTTTTAACCATTCCGATGAGGAAAGGTATTTCTGATCAGGATAATAAATAAACAGGCAGTTTTTACCTTTTATTGTATTAATGATCGGCTGTGACAGTGCTTTCGGAAGTGCAGGACAACCCCAGCTTCTTCCTATTCTTTTATGTACAGCTGCAAATTCATCACTTACATAATCGGCTCCGTGGATTACAACCGCTCTCTTTAGCGCTGCATCATTAAAACCTTTATCCATTCCTAATAACCTAAGCGAATACCCGTTGTCTCCCTGGTAAGTAGCATCCGTGATATAAAATCCTAAGCTGCTCTGATAAGAACTTTCGGTATTCGAAAAGTTCTGGGCAAATTCTTCCCCGGTATTTTTTCCGTGGGCTACCAATGAGTTAAAAAGCACCTTTTTTTCATTAAGGTCTATTACCCAAAGTCTTTTAGTGTTTGAGGACATAGAAAAATCGCAGATAGTTAATAAGTGCGAGTCCTGATCAAGCATTCCTGCTTTCTTTAAGTTTTCAAATCCTATTAATGCTGTTGAGAAAGCATTAAATTCCAATTTGTGGTCAGCTTCAAATACGATTGAGCTGTAAAGTTCCGCTGAGGAACTGGCTTCATTTTTACTTTTTGCAGATTTAGTTTCAACTACAGTTTCTATTCTATTGGCAGTGGTGATTTCTTTCTTTATCTTTCCTTTCTCCGGAGAAAGATAAAAAGAGGTAGCGACCATATACGCAATCCCTAATAAACTATACAATCCTTTCATTCAATACTTGATTAATTCAAAATTAGTGGGGCAAAATTATAAAAACATAATTACCAAGCAGTTAAAAATGAAAGAAGTTTAACGCTATTTAAGAAACTTTAACAGCAAGAGTCGATATCATTTTAAATATTATGATGAATTTCCTCTATTTTTCTTCTCTATTTCTTATTGAAAGAATAATAAAACTTAGTTTTTAGCGTCTGGAACAAATTCCAGACTTACAGAATTCATGCAGTATCGTAATCCTGTAGGTTTAGGGCCGTCATCAAAAACATGACCAAGGTGTGAGTCACATCTTTTGCAGAGAACTTCCACCCTTTCCATTCCATAAGCCGTGTCTTTTTTATAATAGACTCCTTCTTTATCGGCTTCAAAAAAACTGGGCCAGCCGCAGCTGCTTGCAAATTTTGAGGTTGAACGGAATAAATGGTGCCCGCAGACCGCACAGTAGTACTCTCCGATCTCGTCAAATTCATTATACTTTCCGGTAAAAGCTCTTTCTGTTGCGGCTTCTCTTGCCACTGCATACAGGTCGGGAGCCAGGATCTTCTTCCACTCGTCATTGGAAATATCCAGTTTTGTGGTATCGGTTCTTGAATAATATGGATTGTTTTTTGCTTCTGTATTTTCCATAGGAATAGTGTTAATGGGTTTATGGGTCTGCGTACACATGTGCAGAAAGGTTAATAATAGAAGTGAAATTAACGATTTTATTATCATTTAATCTTTATCTGATCTTTCAATAATTGAAAGTTATAGAGATTTCATACCCAAATTTACTAAATTTGAGAATATGAATGATGAAGCAAAAAGAAAACAGCTAAGAAAATATAAAGCATTTGCCACAGGACTGTTCGTGCTGATGGCTGCTATTTTTATCATTACCACCATCCTCCAGAAGACCCATGATTCTCATTGGATCGGCTATGTACGGGCTTTTTCGGAAGCGGCTATGGTAGGCGCCCTGGCAGACTGGTTTGCAGTAACCGCTTTGTTCCGCCACCCTCTCGGGCTTCCTATTCCGCATACAAATCTGATTGAAAACAGCAAACAGAAACTGGGCGACAATCTGGGAAGTTTTGTGGTTTCCAATTTCCTCTCCCCACAAAACATCCGTCCGTATATCCAGAAACTTAAAGTTTCCAACTTTGTCGGGGAATGGCTTGCTAAGGAGAATAATCAGGAAATCCTGATCAGAAATATCTCAGATATTGTTCTGGACATCCTTAATAAGCTCGACGATTCTACGGTAAGCAGTTTTATCAGTAAAAAAGTTTCGGAAATGACGGATGATATTAAGCTGAATACCATCATTGGAAACGGAATCAGCTATCTTTTAGACAAAAACGATCATGAAAGAATTGTAACCAACCTGTCTAAACAGATCAAAGAATACATTACAGAAAATGAAGAAATGATCCAGGAACGGGTAAAAAAGGGAAGTTACACCTTTATTCCTTCTTTTGTTGACAACAAAATTGCCGATAAGATTGCGAGTGGACTTTCCGATTTTTTCAAAGAAATTGAAGAAAATCCACAACATGAAATCAGAGCTTTAATTACTCAAAAGATTCGGGAATTTTCTGTAGACCTTAAAGAGGATCCAAAATGGAATGATGAATTTAAAAACATCAAAAATGAGCTACTGAAAAATGATAAACTGGATGAATATTCGACTGACATCTGGATATCGATCAAAAAAACGCTGATGAAGGAGCTGCAGGACGACCAATCTTCTTTAAAAAATTATCTGTCTAAAAACCTGAATGAATTTTCGCAAAATTTAAAGACTGATGAAAACCTTCAAAATAAGATTGATCATTGGGTTCGGGTAACAGCCTATAAGTATATTCTTAAAAACACCCATCAGTTTGGAAACCTCATCAGTTCCACTGTTGGAAACTGGAAAGGTAAAGATCTGAGCGAAAAAATGGAACTGGAGGTCGGAAAAGATCTGCAGTTTATCCGGGTAAATGGAACTTTAGTTGGAGGACTGGTTGGGTTGATCATTTACACGATCTCTCATTTTTTTCTGTAAAAAAAGACTTATCATCCACATGAAAAAATTCTTAACGTTATTACTTTTACTTCTGAGCATTTTTATTCTCTGTCAAAAAGTTGAACTTAAAACCGTCACCGATACTACACAAATTTTCAAGGGAGAGATTGCCGGCATGCCCATTACCATGCAGCTGAATTATACAGGTATTGTAGACTGCAGCCAATACCAGCATTTTGTAGACGGATGGTACTATTATGACAAATATCAAAAGAAAATCCCGTTGTCCGGAATATACGACTATGGAAATCTATACCTTTATAATTTCGGGGATCAGCAAAAACAGAGTTTTAAAGTATTACAGGACAAAATCACCTCTCCTCAAACCATAGAAAAGACAGACAGCATTGCTAAAAAACTTAACCCTAAAGAAATACTCCGTTTTAAGAATGAAAATTCAGATCAGGTACTTTCGGGGAATTTTTATAAGGGAACCAAAGTTCACAATACCCAATTGTTCACCAAAAACAATATGATCTACCGGTATAATAACTATATCATCCTCCCTAACAACAAAAGAATCAACACGTATGATTTTATCAACCGATATGGGGGAAACCAACTGATCTCGTATGCGTCTGATCATACCGGCCACCGGGTTTTGCTTCACTTTGAGCATCCTTCCAATTTCAATGCATGCGGAATGTGCGGTGCCAGTGAAGGAGAAAAAGGATACCGCGTGTTGTATTTCACCAAAGACTGGGATTATAAAAAATATGAAGAGTTCTTGACGGAAAGCTGCCTGAACAATATTTATGATACAAAACTGGTAAAAAGCAAAGATCGTAAGCTATTAAAATTCACCATCAATAAAACAACGGACAATCCAGCCTACACTCTGAACGTAAATGTAGCTAATGCTTCGGTCATGAAATCCAAATAACAAAAAAGAGAGCTCGTGTGAACTCTCTTTTTTTATTTTATTTTCTTGGAAGACGACTTGCTCGTTTTAAAAGTTCACGGTTGATCTCATTGATCAGTTCCGGACCTTCATAAATAAATCCTGTATACAGCTGAATCAGACTTGCGCCGGCATCCAGTTTTTCAATCGCATCTTTTGCAGAGTGAATCCCTCCTACTCCGATGATCGGAAATGCTCGGTTACTTTTTTCAGAAAGATATTTGATCATTTTTGTACTTCTCTCACGAATAGGTTTTCCGCTCAACCCACCATTTCCTATCTGCTCTAAAACCTCCGGTGAAGTTTTCAATCCTTCTCTGTTGACCGATGTATTGGAAACCACAATTCCGTCGATTTTTGTTTCCGCAATCAATTCAATAATTTCGTCCAATTGCTGATTGTTCAAATCAGGAGCAATTTTCAATAATATGGGTTTTAGTACAGATTTTGACTGATTGATTTTCTTTACTGCTGTAATTAATTCTCTCAGATATTCAACATCTTCCAGTTTTGCATGGCTTCCAACATTGGGACAGCTTACATTCAGCACAAAATAATCTACGTGAGGGTGAAGGCCTTCAAAACAATCCAGATAATCCTGCGTGTAATGTTCCGGGCTTGTATCTGTATTTTTTCCGATGTTTCCACCGATGATTATTTTTCCTTTGTTGCCTTTCAGTTTTTCGATGGCTGCTTCCAGACCGTCATTGTTGAATCCCATTCGGTTAATGATTCCGCCATCTTCTATTAAACGGAATAACCTTTTCTTCGTATTTCCAGCTTGGGCTTTTGGGGTAACGGTTCCAATTTCTACAAATCCAAAACCTAAGTCTCCCAATTCGTTAAACAACACTGCATTTTTATCAAAACCGGCCGCCAATCCTACAGGATTTTTAAATTTTAATCCGAAAACTTCTCTTTCCAGACGTTTGTCTTCAATAGGTTTAGGAAAAAATAATTTGGTGAGAAATCCAAAATTCTTAAGCACCGAAAAGGTAAAGTGATGAACTTCTTCGGGATCGAATTTGAAAAGAATCGGACGAATGAGCGATTTGTACATTGAAAAAAAGTTTTACAAAAATACTCAATTTAAAATTAATGTTAGGTTACCCTATGATATTTTATCAAAATGTTTTGTGACATCCCACCTTGTCAAGGTTTAAAACCTTGACAAGGTGGGATTAAGAATACGAACTCAGATCAAAATTGAGGATCTCTCCTACTCTTTTAAACTCATCATCTATTGTGGCATTTACCGTAATTCTTTCGTTAGAAATAGGGTGATTAAAAATCAATTGATGGGCGTGAAGTGTCATTTTGTTGATTTCAAATGTTTGAAGCCATAACTTATTCTGTTTATTACAACCATGTTTACGGCAGCCTAAAATCGGATGTAAAATATGTTTAAAATGTTTTCTCAGCTGATGAAATCTTCCCGTTTCAGGAATGGCTTCCACTAAACAATATCTTGAAGTCTTATGCTTTAAAAAAGGCAAATCTATTTCCGAAGTCTGTAAGCGATGATAATAGGTAACGGCGCTTTGTTTGACTTCATTTTCATTAATTAAATCATAATCGATCGTTTCTTCTTCCTTTGTCCAGCCACGGAGAATTGCAATGTATTTCTTTTCAACCTGCCTTGATGCAAACTCATCGCTCATAGTTCTTAAGGTTTCTTTATCTAACGTAAATAACAAAACACCTGAAGTTTTCCGGTCAAGGCGATGCACAGGATAAACTTTCTGTCCAATCTGCTTTCTCAATTCCTGAATAGCATAGGTATCGGCTTCTCCAGCATAAAAAGATTTATGAACCAATAATCCGCTTGGTTTATTGATCGCAATAAGATGTTCGTCGCGATAAAGAATTTCTAACATGGGACAAAAGTAAAGGTTTTCTGTCTATTTAATTCCAGTCGCAGAAGAATCCTTCAGGAAGTTTTAAGTGTATAGTCTTGTTCAAAAATCAATTGCACATTAAAAATGATAACAATTGAATTTCTCTTCGTCCGTTTTGTTTGCTGGTTTCGCTTTCGTTAATAAAAAACCTAACGGGTTTTGGAAACCCGTTAGGTTTGGATTTTTCGGCAAAAGTAAAAACATCCGGCTGAACTTTAGCCCTGATTGCAGCGGCATCCTTTTGCGAAACAAAGTGGAGCAAAAGATATAGCGGAAAGCAGGTTCCCGGCTCCTGAAAAATTCATCATCAAGAGTAACATGTCTTTATTAAATTTCTCTACATTCGTAAGAATACAAAAGTTTAAAAATTATGACAGATTATTTTAGCTTTTTCGAATCACTGATCATCATTTCTATCATTGCAGGGGCTATCACATTAGCCGCAACTGATCCTAAAAAACACAGAGCAATGAGAATCGTATTATTGATTATTTCAGGTATTTTACTGATTATCGGTTTGGGCGGATGCTTTTTAATGACCATCTCCAATGTAGGTTCTTACCGATATTAATATTTTCCCGATAAAAAACATTATTTTTGCAACTCAGACGTTAAAAAATTATGGCAAAGCAAGAAGATGTTTTCAAGAAAGTGATTTCTCACGCTAAAGAATATGGTTTTATTTTCCCATCGAGTGAGATCTATGACGGTTTATCCGCTGTTTATGATTATGGTCAAAATGGGGCTGAACTAAAAAATAATATCAAACAGTATTGGTGGAAAGCTATGGTACAGCTTAACGAAAATATTGTAGGTATTGATTCTGCAATCCTTATGCACCCTACCACATGGAAGGCATCGGGCCACGTAGACGCTTTCAACGATCCATTGATTGACAATAAAGATTCTAAAAAACGTTTCAGAGCAGACGTTTTAGTGGAAGATTACTGTGCTAAAATTGAAGATAAAGAAAAAAAAGAGATTGAAAAGGCAGCCAAAAGATTCGGTGAATCTTTTGATAAAGATCAGTTTGTGGCTACCAATCCAAAAGTGCTGGAATACAGAGCAAAAAGAGAGGCTATTCTTTCAAGACTGGCAAAATCTTTAGAGAATGAGGATCTTGCTGATGTAAAATCTTTAATCGAAGAATTGGAAATTGCAGATCCTGATACGGGTTCTAAAAACTGGACGGAAGTAAGACAGTTCAACCTGATGTTTGGAACTAAATTAGGAGCTTCTGCAGACAGCGCGATGGATCTTTATTTAAGACCGGAAACCGCACAGGGAATCTTCGTTAACTTCCTGAATGTACAGAAAACATCCCGTCATAAACTTCCTTTCGGTATTGCACAGATCGGAAAGGCATTCAGAAATGAAATCGTTGCAAGACAGTTCATTTTCAGAATGCGTGAATTCGAACAAATGGAAATGCAGTTTTTTGTAGCTCCGGGAACCGAACTGGAATTCTACGAAAACTGGAAAACAAAACGTCTGAACTGGCACCTTGCTCTTGGTTTAGGAGATGACAACTACAGATTCCATGATCACGAAAAATTAGCGCATTATGCCAATGCAGCAGCTGATATTGAATTTAACTTCCCATTCGGATTTAAGGAACTGGAAGGGATTCACTCAAGAACAGATTTTGATTTAAAGGCTCATGAAAAACATTCAGGAAGAAAACTTCAGTTCTTTGATCCTGAAAGAAATGAAAACTATGTTCCGTATGTAGTGGAAACTTCAGTAGGACTAGACCGATTATTCCTTTCTATTTTCTCTACGTGCTTAAAAGATGAAGTACTGGAAGACGGTTCAGAAAGAACAGTATTATCACTTCCTCCAGCTTTGGCTCCGGTGAAAGCAGCAATCTTACCATTAATGAAAAAAGATGGATTAGCAGAATATGCGGAAACTATTTTCAACGATCTGAAATACGATTTCAACCTGTTCTATGAGGAAAAGGATGCTATCGGAAAACGTTACAGAAGACAGGATGCCATTGGTACGCCTTACTGTATCACCATCGACCACGATTCTCTTACAGATCATACGGTAACTATAAGAGACAGAGATACAATGCAACAGGAAAGAGTTCCTGTTTCTGAGTTGAGAAGAATTATTGATGAGAAAACCAACTTCAGAAATTTACTTTCTAAACTTTAAAATACAGAGACTTCAGATATGAGAGGTCAGACTTTCATTCAGAAGATTATCACAATATTTATTACTAAAAGCCTTGATTTTTCAAGGCTTTTTTATTTTTTGCCAACGTATAGGTTAATTCATTATTTTTGACGGAAAATTTAATGATGAAAAAAATAACATTGATCCTATTTGCGCTAATCCAAACCCTCATGTATGCACAAACTCAGGATCTCACCGCACTCGCTGCCGGAGAACATGTGGGAATGAATGCCCTCTTCGATGATAAAGACAATCTTTACGGCTATATTTCACTATACTCTTACGGGAAATCCGGTGATATGACCAAAAAATTTGAGTATGTGGTGTTGGATAAAAACCTCAATCCGGTTGCCAATAAAGAATTTGAAGGCGATATTACCGCAGCATCGTATCAGGGTTATGTTGATTTTAAAGGGCAGATTATCCTGAGACCTTCCATGATGGATTATTCTCTGGTTAAAAACAGGGAACTTTTCACCCCGGTTTCTATGGTTATAGATCCTAAAACCAATACAATTACCCGAAAAGTATATTACGATTACCTGGAAGACGGTACCTTCAAAGAAATCAACCAGCCTAAAAACTGGAAGGAAGAGCGCAAGGAAAACCGGGAAGAAAAAAGAGAGAAAGGCTACAACTACGTTTCTGCTGTAGGAGAAATAAAGGAAGGAGGTTATTTTGCCATTGAATATAAAGACTTCGGAAAGTATATCAACAACAACAGCCTGATTAAGTTTGACAATAACAAGAAGGAAGTTTGGAGGTATAAGTACAATACCAATGGTGATAAAAAAGTATTTTCTACCTTATCTGTTATTGAAAAGGATGAAAACTACATTTATTCTATCATGAAAAAAGTAGATGACGGAAAAAAAGCGTTCAGCCTTGTTGTTCTCGATATGAAAACAGGAAAAGAAGCCGCGAATAAACCTATCACCGGGCTTTCTGATGATACGATCGACTTGATTGACTCTTTTTACTCCGGATACACGGGAAGCATCGATAATGATAAAACCTTCGACGATAAAATTGTACTGGTAGGAAGAAATTATGCTAAAAATGATTTTGTAGGCTATGCCAGACTGATGGTCAACAAATCTGATTTCACTGTGGATACAAAGGCATTATACTTTAAACCGGATTTTGCGGCACACCTTCCGAAAATCAATGCATTAGGATATGTAGAAAACGGCTATATACTGCAATCGAAAGATCTTTATTTCATGAGTGACGGCAGTGTGGGTATCCTTGCAGAAAAATTTAAACCTGAAGGACAGTATAATGCGCCCAAAACGACAGACCTTGTGTACGTATACACAGATAAAGATTTTAAAATCAAAGAAATAAAGGTTTTTGAAAAAGAAAAAACAAGATGGGTAAACAGTGACTACCTTTTCTCACAATACCTCAACAATGGAAAAGACGTGGTTTTCTTCTACCGTGACTACCAAAAGGATGAAGTCACCAAACAGAAAAAATGGAATCTTTTCATCAATACCGTGATCGGCGGAAAATTCAAACAGGAAATCATTCCTATTTCAGAAAAAGACAATTATATTGTTACTCCGTACGTTGGAAAAGAAGGATATATTCTTCTCCGCGAGTACAATGAGAAAGAGAAATTCAATAAGATCCGTTTAGAAAAACTAAACTATTAAAAACAGAAAATCCTGATCACTGATCAGGATTTTTTTATGGTTGCATTGGTTTGATAATAATCTGCAATGTTTTTAACCTCATCCAGGCTCAAATTCCACATAAAATTAAGGAACTGCTGGTAGCTTTCACTCTGGCCTTTAGGTTCTACCCTATCCAGATACCGGTTGAGATTATAATTTTTCCGGGCCTCATATATTTTGGTAAAACATCTTCCTAGCCAGCCTTTATAATACTGTTCTTCTTCTCCGTCCTGTAAAAACTGAAGGCATGTATAGATTCCCAATCCATAATCCTCGGAATGGAAGTAATTCGGAAGGATCTCCATTCTGGCCGTCTTTTTTAAAGCAAGATAAGCTTCAGAAGGTGTTCCGGGTTCAACGGCAGCCTTTAATTCCGGAAATATCTTTTTGAGTCTTTCGATTCTCTTGTCCATTTCAGGATGGGAAGCCAATGAATCTTTACTCAGTTTTTCCTTATAAAAATTATAGTTGTACAGGGAAAAATCTTCTTTTTTCATCCACTGATCATTGAATGCCTGCTTGGGAAGATCAAAAAACTTCTTATAGGTTTCCATTTTTAACTGCTTCGGTGAAATGGTATCAAAATCCTGCAGTCTTTGAAGTGCATTCACAAAATCACCTTTCTTGAAATCTCCGCTTTTAAAAATCGTATATCCCAGTGAATCAGCCTGCATCTCATGAAGTCTTCTTTCCGCTCCTTTTTTGTACACTCTGTTTTTAAAAATATCAAAAGCTTGCTGGTTCAGGCTCTGGCTTCGTGCTTCCGTGGTTGTTTTTATATTCTGAAGGGTAATTTTATCCACCTCATTTTGTTCAATAATTGCGACAAAAGCTTTAAATGAATGCCCATCAATTTTATGCCCAAGCTCATGAGAAATAACCGCTGCAATCTGCTCTTCATTAGCCAGCCAGTTATACAAACCCATATTGATCACAAAAGTGCCGTCTGCAAGACAATACGCGTTGGGCGTATTATCTTTGGCAATTAATATCTTTAAATCCTGCGGAACTTTCGTGTTATTCTTTCGTAAACGCGCAATCAGCGATTTTATGCTCACATCAAACTCTGATTTGAAGATAAAGTCTTTGTTTTTAACCTGTTTTTCAAAATCAGCACCAAATTCTTTATAAATTCTGGCGAGCTGCGAACCTCCTTTTCCTGAATAATCAGACCTTACCTTTCTGATAAAGACCTCATTATTGCTGTTGAAATTTGTCAAGAAACTCTTTCTCTGAACGTAATCTGCTGTATCCACTGCTGTATAGCTTTGTCCGAAACAGACAACAGATAAGAAAAAGAAGAAAAATGTAATGTGTTTTTTAGTCATATTTTTTCATCAAATAATCGCAAAAATAACTTATTTGACAGTACGATTCTCTCTTTCTTATCAAAATTATTTTAAATTTGTTTAAGACCGATTCACATGAAAATACTAAAATATGTTGTAGGTGGAACTGCCGCTGTAGTAGCTGCTGCCTACCTTTTAGGATATGACTATCTGTTCAGTGGAATTTCCAAAACTTATCTTAAAGGCAAGTCGAGTGCCTATATTGATGACGGAAAACTTTTCCCCAGCCATCTCATTACGACGGAATCCCCCAAAATATGGGAAGAAGACCCTGAATATAATCAACATGAATTACCACAACATATCATTGATGATCTAAAACATGCCCATACTGCCGCTTTTGTAGTCATCAAACATGGAAAAATACTTCACGAACAGTATTGGGACGGTTACAATCAGCTTTCACATACCAATTCTTTTTCTATGGCAAAGGCCGTTACCGTAATGCTGTTGGGAAAAGCACTTGAAGAAGGTAAAATTAGCAGCCTCAACGATAAGATGTCTTCTTTTTATCCGGAATTTAAGGATAAGCCGTTGGGAAATAATGTCACCCTGAAAAACCTGGCTCAGATGGAAGCGGGACTCGACTGGGATGAGAACTACAATAATCCCTTTCTTCCCAATGCAAAAGCATATTACGGAACCAATCTTCTAAAAACTGTTTTTTCTAGAAAATTCAAAGAAGAATCCGGCACAAGATATGAGTATCAAAGCGGTTCTACCCAGCTTCTGGGCTTTGCGGTAAGAGCAGCGGTACAACAGTCACTCGCAAGCTATTTATCAGAAAAATTCTGGATTCCCATGGGAATGGAACAAAATGCAACCTGGAGCGTCGACAGCCACGGTATGGAAAAAACCTATTGCTGTATCCATTCTAATGCGAGAGATTATGCAAAACTGGGGCAGCTGTTTCTGGATAATGGAAAAGTAGATGAGGAACAGATTTTAAATCCTGAATTCATCGAACAGATGCGAACCCCTACCGAAAAATCCAAAGAAATCTATGGAATGGGGCTTTGGATCAACAATGATAATCCGGTAAAACATTACTACTTTTTAGGGCTTCAGGGGCAGTATATCATTATGGTTCCCGAACATAAGATGGTGATTGTACGAACAGGAAGCTATAACAATCTTCCTAAAAATGATAGAGGCAGACCGGATCAAGTAAAATTCCTGGTGAACGAGCTCACTCAATTTTTCGATAAAGATCATGAAAAAGTATAGCGGCATCATTCGTATTTAATGAAATCTGAAGTTAGCTTCCGGAAGTATATTGTTTTTTAAAAAAGCTTCATATTCCGGAGACAGCTGGGCACGTCCGAAAGTATTTTCGCCGCTCATGCTACCCAAACGTACTTTATCTTTTCCAAATTTTTTGTTCATCGCATCCATAGCTTTCATTACGGGTAAATGCTGATTTTGGGTATCTTCTTCAAAAAGACTGATCAGCCTTTCATTTTCAGGGACAAAATCATTCACCAGCACACCGGCTTTTTTATAATGAAAACCTTCTTTATAAATGGCTTCAAAAAGCTCATTGACTACCCTTCCGATGATAATCGATGAATTCGTAGGATTGGGAAGAATCTGTGTAAGAGCATTTTTATATTCAGGTAAATCATGTCTAAAACGGTTGGTCTGAACAAAAACAGTCACCATTTTACAGCAGGTATTCTGCTTTCTCAATCTTTCGGAACAGTACATTCCAAAAGTCTCTACACGCTCCCGGACTTCTTCTTTTTTCGTCAGCATTTCCATAAAGCTTCGGGTAACGGCAATTGATTTTTTGGGAGACGGAGCATCCAGTTCAAGCTGGCGGATTCCTTTGAGTTCATTAATCATTCTTATGCCATGGATTCCCATCACTTTTCTAACCCACATCTCAGGTTTCTGAAGAAGATCCCAGGCTTTGTGAACTCCACTATCCTTCATTTTAACAGACAGCCTCCGGCCGATTCCCCAGACATCTTCAATGTTGAGCCATTTTAAAGCTTTTTCAATTTTTTGCGGCGTATCTAGGATATAAAGTCCTTTAAACCGATCCGGATATTCTTTAACGATTCTGTTGGCCACCTTACACAATGTTTTGGTAGGTGCCACTCCTATGCTTACGGGGATCTTTGCTTTTTCCTGAATTTCATTCCGGATTTCCAGACAATAATCATGGAGGTTGATGTATTTAAATCCTGATAACTCCAAAAACAACTCATCGATGCTGTAAACTTCATATTCCAGAACATAAGATTGTGCAATCTTCATGACTTCCTGGCTTTTAAAGTTATAAAGCTCAAATTTTGCCGAAAAACTTTTTACATCATGCTCCTTGAAAAGCTGTTTATACTTAAAAGCAGGTGCTGCCATCGGAATGCCAAGCTCTTTTGCTTCTCGGCTTCTGGACACCACACATCCGTCGTTGTTGGAAAGTACCACAACGGGCTTGTTTTCAAGCGTGGGATCCAGCGTCCGTTCGCATGAAACAAAAAAATTATTGCAGTCGACTAGAGCATACATGATAAAAAACCGAATATTGTAAGACACAAAATTATGTTATTTTCAATAGAAAATGATCGTTAATGATAACTTTAACATTACAATTAATGACATAACTTACAAAATATCAATTATTTAAAACACGTCAAGTTTTGTCGTATGAAACTTCTAGTTTTGAAGCCCTAATAGTGTAAATCAGATAATTTTAAGGCGTTCTTCTTCCAGATCAATCTGATACAACTGTTGGCGGATCACCTCTTCATCAATCGAAATGTCTTTATTCAATTCTGAAAGATATTGTCTCTGGCTCTCGAGCATTTCAACGATAATGATTTTATTTTTCTCGTTCATCCACCCCACATCATCTGCTTTTATCTTCTCTTCCCAATGCTGCAGCATCCGTTCTATTCCGGCATGACCATGCAGTTCTTTTTCATGTTTATTTTTAAGAAAATGATAGCCATGTTCTTTGAGTTCTCTTTTTATTCTTTGTCGGGTCTGTTCTTCTTTCTCCTCATCCACGAAATCCTGAAATAGGCGACCACGTGTTATTAAAGAAGGCAGCGTAAGTCCCTGAACCACCAACGTAACCAGAATTACAACGAAAGTAATAAACAGGATCAGGTTTCTGTTGGGAAAAGGGGTTCCGTTTTCAAGGGTAATCGGAATTGCAAGTGCCGCTGCAAGTGATACAACTCCCCGCATACCGGTCCAACCCAGTAAGAGAGGCATCATCATCTGTCGCTTCATGGAAGATGCCCGGGGAGCAACGCTTGGTCTAAAAATAAATGTAGCAAGCATGGCCGCATATGAACTTATTATTCTTGCTGCTATGAGAATACCTGTCACAAAGAGCCCATATTTAATCGCTGTTGCCAAAGGAATTCCTTCCAATCGAAGTCCCCCTACAATATCAGGAAGTTCCAACCCAATAATTAAAAATACAATTCCGTTTAGAATAAAAACAAAACTTTCCCAAACACTGTACCCTCTTATACGGCTGGCACTGTTTAAAAATATCAATCTTCTTGCGGACATGTATAAACCACCGGATACTACAGCCAGCACCCCCGAGCTATGACATTGTTCTGCAATCCAATACATGAGATAAGGCTCAATAAGGGTTAATGCAATATCTGAAGAAGGTTCCGTGGGAAGGCGTTTGTGCAATTCCACAAAAATCCAGGCGAGCAAAAGACCTATTCCGGCACCACCTATCAACATCCATAAAAAACTCAGAGAAGCTTCCTGCCAAACAAACTGTCCTGTACCTACCGCGATAAGTGCAAACCGAAAAATAATCAATGAAGAAGCATCATTTAGCAAGCTTTCCCCTTCAAGGATTGCAGAAGTAGAATTGGGTATTTTAACAAATTTCATGATCGCTCCCGTACTCACAGCGTCAGGAGGAGACACAATTCCCCCTAATAAAAACCCTAATGCGATCGTAAACCCGGGAATAAAATAATTAGCAGCAACCGCCACGGAGAGTGCCGTAAAAAACACAACCAGAAAGGCAAAACTTCCGATAATCCGCCACCATCTTTTCATCTCCTTAAAGGAAATAGCCCAAGAAGCTTCAAACAAAAGAGGTGGTAAAAAGATAAAAAAGATAAGATCGGGATTGATTTTTATCACCGGTAAGCCGGGAACAAAGCTTACCAGCAGCCCGAAGACCACCAGCAAAATAGGATAGGCAATTTTTAATTTGGCGGCAAACATATTCAGCAGCACAATAGCCGCTATCATTGCCAGAAAAAAAGGTAAGATGGTGTGCATTATAATATTGTGTTTTTATTTCTTTTACATGAAAATCTGATTATTACACAGCTTTCTTTTACAAATATACAGGCAATTCGCTTTCTATGATATTATTTGCTGATCTTATCCAAACTCAATTAAATAAATTTCCAGAATTTCTGAATGAAATACTACTTTTTATTTTATTGGTTAAAGATTATAAATTTAATGCGTCAAGTTTAGTCGCACTCATGATATACTTTTGCTTTATAACAAAAAATATATAATTATGGACAAAGTAAGTTTAGAAAGGATTGAAAAACTCCACCCTTCTGTACGGGAAGAAGTAAAACAGATCATTAAAGAATGTGATGAATCTCTTACCGGAAGGGCAAAAATTAGAATTACCCAAGGGTTACGGACTTTTGAGGAGCAGGAAAAGCTCTATGCCATAGGAAGAATTACTTCAGGGAAAAAAGTGACCAATGCCAAAGCCGGACAAAGCATCCATAATTATGGCCTCGCCGTTGATATCTGCTTAATGATTGACGGAAAAACGGCTAGCTGGGACACCGTAAAAGACTGGGATAATGATAAAGTTGCCGACTGGTATGAATGTGTAAAAATCTTTGCTAAACACGGCTGGGACTGGGGCGGAAACTGGAAGACTTTTAAAGATCTTCCCCACTTCGAAAAAAAGAACATTTCTACTAAAAAAGGAGTCTTAAAAACCAGTTGGAGAATGCTTTCTAAAATGCCCAGGGACAAGCAAAATTATGTTGTATTTTAATTCTCTTTTATTTGAAATTAATTAAAACACGACACGTTCTGTCGCCGCCCCGGACTACCTTTACTTTACCAGAAAAAACAGTAGAAACAATGAAAAAAACAACCATTCTTTCTTTGGACGGCGGCGGAATAAGAGGCATTATTACCTGTATTATTTTACGCTATATAGAAGAACAGCTGCAGTATTATGATAAGCCGAGTGCCAAGCTCGGAGATTATTTTGATCTCGTAGCAGGAAGCAGTACAGGAGCACTGATCGCTTCTATCATTCTATGTCCTGATGAACACCGAAAAGCTAAATATTCAATCCAAAAAGGATTAGAATTATATGCTGAAAAAGGTGGCGACATATTTCAGGTTTCTTTTTGGGAAAAGCTGGTCAATCCCTTTGGCCTTCTTAATGAAAAAATCCCTCAGGAATCACTTGAAAAAAATCTGAATGACTTTTTTGGACACTTAGAACTTAAAGAACTTATAAAACCATGTTTAATAACTAGTTATGACATAGAAAACCGCAGAGCAAAACTGTTCAATTCATGGAAAGCTAATTTAAGTACCGATAATTTTTATGTGAAAGACATTTGCCGTGCAACCTCAGCAGCCCCCACTTATTTCACTCCGGTACAGATTAAATCAATGTATGGTCAAATCTTCAGTCTGATAGATGGTGGGATGTTTGCCAATAATCCGGCACTTTGCGCTTATGCTGAAGCAAGAAAAATTCCTTTTGCAGAAGTATTGAAGAATCACCAGAAAGCCAATCATCCTACTGTTAATGATATGATCATTATTTCGATAGGAACAGGAATTGAATCACGCTCCTATTCTTTCAAAAAACTGGAAAAAGCAGGAAAAATCGGCTGGGTAAATCCTATTATTGATATTTTAATGTCTGCCAATGCAGAAACTGTGGATTATCAGCTCTGTCAGATGTTTCAGACATTGGGACAGAGAAATCAGAAAAATTATTACCGGATTAATCCATCTTTAAAAAATGCATCCCCAAGTATGGATGATGTACGAAGATCCAATATAGAAAATCTGATACAAGCAGGCTTAAGCTATATTGATGATAACAGAGAAACGTTGAATCAGATTGTTCAGAAGCTCATTAAAAATAAAATATAAGCTTTTATCCTTATAACCTATCAATATTAGCTTAAAAGCTTATGTTAATCTGATTTTTCATTTTTTAAAAAATTAAGTAAAACAATATTTTATACGTCATGTTTTGACGCCTCGCAAATTTATCTTTGAAGTAACAAAAAACATCACAAAAGTCTTCTACAATTGAAAAAAATAAATAAATTAAAATTATAACACGACGAGTTCTGTCGCCCTCCTCTACTACTTTTGTAGTATAAAATAAAGACACAAACAACAATTTCTAAAACTTTTTAAAAGCCTTTGAATTCAACATCAAATAATGCTGGACAGCCAGAAATATGTTCAAATTTTAAACCAAACACACAAATACAACCTATGGAAAATACCGATTTCAACCCTGATTTACCACTTGATAAGGAACTCTATACGATCGAATGGAGTGACATTGAAAATATCGAGATAGACTACGAAAACTATCTTAATGATATTGAAAATTTCTTCAGAGAAGATTTTGAACATGATATTTTTGAATAAAAAATAATACACAAGCTTTTTAAAAACACGTCAGGTTCTGTCGCTGTCCGGAATTACCTTTGAAGCACCAAATCAAGACACTCTACATCATCCCATAATCATTCACAAAGACCTTTAAATTCAGCATTTACACTATGCTGGACAGCCAGAACTGTGTTTAAAAAGATATAAACAACAAAAAAGAAAGGATTGAAAAAACCTTTAAAATCTACATTAATTATTAAAAATCACACAATTTTATGAAAACAAAAGAAGAATTAAAACTCTTATTCGAAAACGGAGACAAGCCTACACAGGAGGATTTCTGGGCATTGCTGGAATCTTACTGGCATAAGGATGAAAAAATTTCTGAAAGCTCCATTGATTCAACAGAAAAAGTAATTCCTTTTATTATTGATGAAGTAATTCTGGGAAATGCATTATCTATTTCTATTCCTGGAAATGTAAAAAAAATCAAGCAAGGTGCTTTCCAGTACTCAGGAATGGATTATCAAATCATTGAAGTGAACTTTAGTGAAGGGGTTGAAGAAATTGAGGTTGGAGCATTTCAAGGTCAAAATATAAAGAAAATCAAGACTCCTTCTACTTTAAAAGTTATTGGTGGTGGTGCTTTTTTCGGTCAATCAAATGGAGTGAATGGCTCAGATTCGTTGGAAGAAATCATCTTGAATGAAGGTTTAACAACCATTGAATTACAAGCATTTTATTGTCCCAGAGCAACCGTTATTGCGGACCTATACATTCCCAGCACAGTAACATCTGTAGGACAAAACGCATTTGCTATTGCTTCACTAAAAACAGTTTCAGCTCCAACAGGTCTGGATTTAAGTAATGCCGGAATTCCTGCTACAGCTACAATCACCTATAGATAAAAATATTTATGAAAATAAAAGAAGAACTAAGGCTTTACTTTGAGAACGGAGATAAGCCAACACAGGAAAATTTCTGGGAGTGGCAGGATTCTTACTGGCATAAAAACGAGATGATACCATTAAACCAAATTGCAAACATTGATGGTTTAGGTGTTGGAGGTCTACTAGAAAATGTAAAGACAGGAGGGATCCGGGACTGGATTCTGGGGTCTTATAAAGCCGGTGAAGTTGTCAGACATCTTGGTGTTTTATGGAAGTCTAAAGTAGATATTACAAGCGCTGTTCCTGGTAACAATACTAATTGGGAGGTTTATTTTCCATTTCTTAAATCACCCGGCATTTTCACATCACATTCAACTACTTTAACAATTAATGCTGTTGCTAATACGGTTACTTTAATTGGTACATCAACCAATAAAATTATAACAAATCAAGGCATATTCAATATTCGGGCACAGTCCGTCGATACTTCGGCAAATCCAACATATTATGCAATTGTCTATAATACCTTAAGTACGAATGCAAGAGCAGTCACAATTTATGATAATGCGGCAAAACCTTTGGGGATTAATGACTATGTTTTATTCTATGTATTAAATCTAAACTCTACACTGCAGGATGTTTTTGGAGCTAAAGGATATACCTTAATTAATGCGACAGGAACAACCGCTTACCCGGTAAAGCCTGTAGCAGCTGCTGATGTTGTATATAATAAAACATTTTCAACCTGGCAGGATTCAAGAACATCAGATGAAAAATTTTGGCTTAGTAAAGCAATCTTGGATGCTGAATTTTATAATATAAAAGATAATACGGTCGTTACATTGTATGGATTGGGGAAGAACGTGACAACAACCAACTCATACCTGGGATTTATTTATGCAGAAGAAGGTAAGCCAGCATTATTCCTGTACGCAGACGAGTTTAATAATGCATTCTCTATGCCTTATGATTCTGTACTGCATGCTGGCGTAAAAACATATTATCTCAGATCCGGAACTAAAAAAGAATCTAATGCAACAATATATGGAAAAATAACAATTGACTGGTCACAAGTCCCTAACCAGAAAAGAGTGGTTGAAAGTAATTCAGGAGTAATTAATAATAGTAATTTAAGCAGAACATTATATAAAAAGTCAGAAACTTTTAATAATCCTTTAGGATTTGTAAAATTTGCACGATCCCGTAGTTTCAATGATTATTATTCAGCGCCCACATTAGAAAGTTACGCAGGCTCGGATGGATCTGGAATTCCAAAAAAACCTTATCAGGATTGTAGGGAATGGATACTAAAATGGGATGAACTGATCACCAATGTTCCACCTGGATATTTAATTACAAAGGAAATGCTTACAAGTGATGTTCCTACAGATACAAATCCTGAAGGAAAACTACCAATTTACGGTTATACTTTTTCACCTAACAAGTTGACCTCCGGAGACCCTACTGGAAATAATGCCCAAACATTGCCACGTATTGTCTTAAATTGTTCAATTCATGGTTTTGAAAAGACTCCTTCGTTTGTTACCTATGAGCTCATGAAGCAAATTTTAACGAATTGGAAATCACATCCGTTCTTAGAATATTTACGATTTAACGTTGAATTCGTAATTATACCATTCGCAAATCCACATGGATGGAACGCCGCTTCTGGTGCAGGAACACGCAAGAATTTTAACTTGGTTGATTTAAATAGAAATTTTCCGACATTCTGGGCAGGCGGTGGCACATCTGCTGACTCTACATACCCTGGTCAAGCAGCATTATCGGAAATTGAATCCCAGGCAATATATACATTCATGCAGGGAAAGATTACATCAAACACGATAATGGGTATAGATTTTCACAATTTTCACGGCACACCTCAGGCTGATTCAAAAAGTTACAATATGGCGTGGGTTGTAAATCTTGGATCTGAACTAGGTCAAAGTTCAGCTAATGTTTTGATGAAAGAGCTGTCAGCAAAATACAAGGCTAAATCTTTACTAATTCCACAATCTGATGATTATTACATTGGACAATCGAATAACTATAATGGGCCAGGGTTTAGTGGTTCTGCTATGAAATCTCTGGGAGCTTTATATGCATCAACATTTGAGGTTTGTCAGAACTTTCGATTCAATCCTGCTTTTAAAAGCCATGATAGTGATGCTATTACTTTTGGACTTGAAACTTTTACTAACTATCTAAGAATTTTTCTAGCTGAACATTTAGAAGAATATAACAGAACAAAATCGTAAAAAGCTATTAGGCTTATTGTATGTCTGGACAATACACATTCAACATTTCATCTATCCACATCTATCGGATTAGAACTATGCCGGAATTTCCTAAACAGTAGCATACAACATTATGTAGATTAATAATAATATGAAAACAAAAGAAGAATTAAGGCTTTACTTCGAAAACGGAGATAAGCCTACACAAGAACATTTTTGGGGCTGGCAGGACTCTTATTGGCACAAAGATGAGAAAATTAATATGACAAAAGTCTCTGGACTTGAAAATGGAACCTATACCGATATCTATGCAAAAACAGATGCCGAAGGGAATACCTCAATGGATTTTTATAATGAAAAAAGGGTATTTATACAATCCGGGACTTTAAGAATTCCTGATTATTTTACAAAGGGAACATTTATAACCGAATTAAAAATACCAGAAGGAATTGTAAGTATTGGACAAAGTGCTTTCCAAAGTTCTGGTTTAACTTCTCTTTTTGTACCTGACAGTGTTGTTGAAATTAAGAGTCTGGCTTTCTCAGGTAATGTAATAAGCTTTCTGAGACTTTCCGAAAATATCTCAAAAATCGGACACGGAGCGTTTTCAAACAATCAGCTTTCAGAATTAATCATTCCGGAAACCCTTAAAGTAATTGATCAGTCAACATTCAGTAATAATAAACTTACATCTATTGAAATTCCAAATGGTGTAAATGAAATTAAAAACTTTGCATTTGGTAATAATCAACTGACCTCCGTAACAATTTCCAATAGCGTTCTCAATATTGAGGTAGGAGCATTTTCCGGAAAC